>OIEH01000273.1_pt1 | contig 34341 bp, 19 predicted proteins | sample 1604811 | NCBI WGS metagenome assembly OIEH01 (sample SAMN01760945, study PRJEB22395) | human gut metagenome | reverse complement strand
CTCCCTCGTGGCTCCCTCTTTCCTTACTCACACCCCCACCCCGTCGGGGTGTTGGATAAACTCGAATAACCACCGGAACATTGTATATCCTGTTAATGCAGGGACGCTTAACGCTACACGTCCGCATATTAGTGCATATATCTCAGGTTAGTGGCGTTTTTTTGAAAGGTAAATGTCAGTGCAGTTGCACAGATACACTCACGAAATTATTAACGCCTTGTCAGTACGCAAAGTGTTTTCGGCGGTGTTGGTGCGAAGAATCCTCAATAGTTGGCTGAGCGAAGCTCAGCAACATAAGCTCACCTTTGACAAGGGAGGCAAGGATATAATGCTTTTTGAGGGATAGTGCTTGGCAAAATATTTCACTTGACCGGCGTCTGTAGGGCGCCGGTTTTTTGTGTTTTGTGCCGAATTTATGACCGTTTGCGCCGTTATAACAACCGTTCGTGCCAAAAAGTTGAAAATTAAAAGCGAATGAGTTATGATATAATTATAAAATTATAAGGGGGAGAGGTATGCTCATCTGCGTTTACGATACCGCAAACGAGGCGGAGATACTGAAAGCGAAAATAACACAGATCGCAACGGCGGCATATCGAAGAATTGCCTACAGGGTATGTCAGAGGTATGAGAGCTTTGTGACGGAGTGTAAGACGGCTGACCTTATAATCGTGCTTGCCGATGGAGCGGACGGTATGGAGGGCGTTATTGCGGCGAAGAATGCCGACAGGGATACGCCTGTAATATGGCTGTCGGACGATGAGGGATTCGGGGCGCAGTCATACAGGCTTGGCTGTACCTATTTCCACAAGAAGCCGATACCGCTTGAAAAGCTGAAGGAGGCACTGCATAAGTGCAGGTGCATGGCATAAGCACGGGTAAATCTACAGGAGGAAAAACATGAAGAAAAAATTTGTACGGCTCATAAGTGCGGTGCTGTCTGCGGCAATGACGCTGACGGCTGTACCGTTATCGGCATTTGCCGAGGGCGAGGCACATACGCATGACGGCGAGAGCAATGTCATCACGACACCGCTTGATTTCAGAGAAAAGACGGCGGACGAAAGCGGTGACGGCTGGAGCTGGGATCATGACACAAAGACGCTGACGCTTAACGGAGTGAACATTCAGGCGACAACAGAAGAGAATATGATGAGCGTCGTAACAGTCCCCGACGGTACGAAAATAGTGCTGAACGGTGAAAACACTATCGTACAGACCGATACCCTCGAAAGCGATACATACGTTCTCAGTGCCGTAAATAATAAAGAGGTCAATTGTGACGGCACAATGACGATCAGCGGCGACGGTGTGCTGAATGCAGAGAACCGCTCTACAGACAGTATGGCACGCTCTCTCGGCGGATCAATAATCCTGAACGGCGGTACAGTAAACGCAACAGGTACTGTAAAGACAAATTCGCTTGAAATACATAATGACGGTGTGCTGAACGCAAATGCGACAACTGCATCTTTTGAGGGTGTGGCTGTCAATGTCAGCGGCGGCATTACTGTTGACGGCAACGGCAGTCTTACTGCAGTAGGTTGTGCTAATGAATCTACGTTAAACAGTGCAATATTGCTTACCAGTAATTTCGGTGACAAAATTTCCGTCAGCGAAAACGGCAGTATTACTGTGCCTGAAGGCAATGCAGCAAGAGTCGGAATATACTACAGCGGAAACAACGGCGACGGAATGGATGCCGAAATAAGCGGCGGTAAGGTCACTGCTTATGGTGCTAAGTATGGCATTTACAAAGTAAACCTTATAATGAGCGGTACAGGCTCGGTATATACTACGGGCGGTTCATACGCTATCGGTCAAACTGTACCGACAATAGACGAGGACGAATTTGTAGTAAAGGGTTCGACCGAGTCCAAGGCTTCAGAAAGCGCTGTAACAGGCGAGGTCAAGCTTAACGGCGGCTATTATGAGATTGACGGAGCGGACGCTAAGACGGTAGTTATAAAGCCTGATACTTCTCCCCGTATAATACTCGGAAAGCAGACAGGAATATTCAAGACGGAAGAGTATGAAATAATTGAAGGCATGGACATGACTGATACCAAGCTCAAGGGTACGGTTTACTTTGATATTACTCTGAAGAATATGAGCGATGAAGAGTTTGCAGACGCAAGAGGCTATTTCGGCGGCGATGAACCCGATTTATTAGCAAGCATAATCAAGACCGATTACGGCTGGGTGTGCATGGTCTGCGATACCGAGTTTTCGACTACATACGACACTGATAATACTCTTACAATAAAGTGCGGAGATATTGTATCCAATACCGTTCAGGTAAAGTCGAATGCAAACCGTTTCAACAAGGTTACACAGGGTGACAACACAAACAGAACGGTTTTCTATACAAACACTTCGCAGGAAGAGAAGGACAATTACAAGCTTGTAAGCACCTATACGGTTGACAGTGAAAGCATAAGCTATAACTGGTACAGTACGAACAGTGCATACAGTGCAGATGAGCTCGGTGCGGCAGTATCCGGAAGCAACGGCGAATTCAAGCTTGCGGATAATATTCCTGCCGGAAATTATGTTCTGTATTGCGATATAACCTATTCAGACGGTGACAGCACAGAAACTGTTACAGAAAAATTTACATTTACATATAAAGAATGTGCACATGAAAACGGTTATTCCGACGGTAAATGCACAAACTGCGGAGCGTTATGTGATCACAGCGATATTGACATTGGCATGGGTAAGTGTAACAAGTGTGAGCGTCAGTTTGTTGCTACGATCAGCACAGACGGCAATGCGCCGACAGGCTATGACACGCTCGCAGACTGCCTTGACAGCATTACTGCCGATACCGGAAACTATGTTAAGATCTATCAGGATATCGGCGATACATCGGCAACTGCAACTTTAGATACTATAGATGTAAAACACAATGTTATGATCGACCTTAACGGTCACAAGCTGAACAATATCAAGCTTGGGGTCAACAAACTTGGGGTCAACAAAGACGTCACGCTTACATTAACCGGCACAGCGGGCAGTTATGTTACGCAGGTGTATGTTCGCAAAGGCGGCGGATCATTCATAATTGACAGCGAAGCAAATGTAGAATTTAATACAATTTTTGTTGAGGACAGTGCACGGCTTGCTGTAAACGATGGCGCAAAAGTAACTACAGAGCAGTTGACTGTGATAGCATCCGTGAATGATGACGGAACTACAACGACATCTGTAAAGCTCGCTACGGGAATGAAGTTAGGTGGGCTGACATATCATCGCCAAAACAATTCCGGTGCTCTGAAATTAGGCAATCTTCTTGATGTTACCCGGCAGGCACTGCGACGTGAAGATAACGGCAATTATCTTGATCTTTATAAAGAATATGGAAGTATGGGTTATTCCGTTGCGCTTACTGTTGTTGAGCATACTGACGCTGACCACAAATACGGCAGTGGAACAGGCAAGTGCGAGGAGTGCGGAAAGCCCTGCGAGCATGGCGGTGATATAAACACGGACACCGGCATCTGCTCAATCTGCGGTGCGGTTGTGTCTGTCGCACTCTATACAGACAAGAACGGAAGCTTAAAGTATGTAGATACCGATGAGCTTCACTCTTTACTGAATGAATACAACGGAAGCGGTACGATAAAGCTGTTTAAGGATTATTCTAAACCAAGCGCTCAGTATGACTTATACGGAGAGCTTACAATTGACGTAAACGGACGCCAATTTAAAATCCGGAGTATTACTCCTTGCAAAAGCGGAAAGCTTACGATCAAAAACAGCGGCAATCCGGTTATGCTCGGTTGTAATGTATATCCGACAAACGACGCTTCATACGCCGGCGGTACGCTTATAATAGACGGCGATGTAGTTTTAGACACTTCGATCTATGTATATGATTCGAGTACGGTTATATTGAAAGCCGGTGCATATCAAGCCGGACTTTACGCCAGGGACAGCAAGACATTATACGATATGCTCGGAGAGGGTAAGGCTTTCTTCAAGACTGACGGAACTCTTTTCAATGCAAATGTTAAGGAAATATCAAGCAGTGAAACGCTGACAATCAAAGACCACAGCCATACCTATGTTGACGGCGAGTGCGGCTGCGGATATGTTTGCCCTCACAGCGATGTTAACAGCAAAACGGGTATGTGCAAAACCTGTCAGTATGAGTTCGTTGCTACGCTGACTGTAGGCGACAAGGTAACCGGCTTTGATTCACTGAGCGATTGCCTTAGCAAGACTTCAGAAGACAGCGAAAACTATGTAAAGATTTATAAGAATATCGATGATAGAACAACTATAAATGTAAATCATACTGTTACTGTTGACCTTAACAGTCATAAGCTGTATTATATCGAACTCAAGGTCAACAACGACAATGGTGCCGGTAATCTTACATTGACCGGCTCAGAGGACAGCTATATTAGTCAAGTGGATGTTTGCGGAGGTAGAACATTTAAAATTGATAGCGACGCAAATATAAACTTCGAAACAATTTTTGTTGAGGCAGGTGCGCGGTTCGAAGTAAGCTACGGTGCAAATGTAACTGTAAATACTTTGGTCGTGAAGGAATCTTTAAAGCTTTACGGAAGAACAACAACATCTGTAAGGCTTGCTACGGGAATGAGAATAGGTACGTTGATGTATGAACTCGACCGCAACTCCGGCTCCGGCAACCTGCTGCTTTATTCTCTGCTTGGAGAAGGTAAGGCACTGCAATATGACAACAGCGGTGAGTATGTTGATATTTATGAAAAGTTTACATCAAAGATTATACACGATTCGTTTACTGTTGTAGATCATTACGAACACAGCTACGACAAAGCAACGGGCAAGTGCGTCTGCGGATATGTATGCCCCCACAGCGATGTTGACAGCAAAACGGGTGTATGCTCTATCTGCAAATATCAGTTTACTGCGGGCATTTCGGGCGTGGGAACAGCGAAGTATTTCGATAATATAGACGACGCTTTTGTTGCGGCATTATCGGCGGAAAACAACGGCTGTACGCTGACATTGTATAAGCACTGCGAGATTACACAGAACGTAGAAATCGGCAATACAACGGTTACTGTCGATGTGAACGGATGTTCACTCGGCGGAGAGGCAGATATAAGTGTAAATAACGGTGGTGTGCTGTACCTTAAGGACAGCAGGAAAAGCACCTACTACGGATGCATAGACGCACCTTTTAGTGTAAACGGCGGTACGCTTATAAACGGTACTGCAGACGGCGGCAGTTCAGCCGCAGATGTACTCAATTTAGTCATTAACAGTGCTAAGTGTGTCGAAATATACGGCGGCATATTTGAGAATGTTTATATTGCACACGCAAGCGGTGTAGCTTTATACGGCGGAAGGTACAACACCATCTGCGGCGAGGAAAGCAACAGCACACCTGTAAACGATCTGCTTGCAAAGGGTTATGCATTTGCGACCTTAAACAGTGTCACACATCTCCCCGAAAGTATAGTTGACGGCAGTGCGAAGACGATCGGCGGAAACCTTACAAATGTCATGGTTGTAGCGCATACTCATACATACACCGAAACAAATACAAAGTGTGCGTGCGGTGCTGTGCTTTATGCAAAGGTGACATCAGCCGACGGTACTACTGACGAATATTTTGACAGCATTGAGGAAGGCTTATTATATGCCGATAAGGCTGAAAACAAGGGCTGTGTTTTCACTCTTGTAACAAGCGGTAAGATCAATAGTGGGGTTACGCTGTCAAGCGGTCAGTTTACGATTGCCACTGCCACAACGAATAATAATTATGTCCTCGGTCCTTACGCAGGGAAAATAACTATTGACGGTGCAGATGTTATTGCTGAAGGCGATATGTTCATCAGGTGCAAGGTTAATGTGAAGAGCGGATCTCTTACATTACCTGAGGGCTCAAGCACCGGATTTGATAGTATTGCTATATCAGGCGGTACCGTAACTGTCAGCGAAGGCGTCAATGCTGACAGTTATGTGGGTGCTGATAATTTATTTGTAAGCGAAGACGCAACTGACGCAAAGCTTACTATAGGCGGCGGTACTTACGGCAATGTTTATCTCGGACAGTTTAAATTAAAGGACGTAATCGCAAGCGGTGTGCGTGTGATAAGCTACGACAATCCGACAGATCCGTCTGCGGAGAAAACAGCAACGGCTTTATTATACAGCAATATAGCCGAAAAAAATAATTTTGACTCCGAAAACGGAACTGTAAGCTATTATCTGGTCACAAAGTGCGAGCATAAGAATGAGGACGGCAGTTATGCCTTTAATGACGGCGTATGCAAATACTGTAACTCTGAGTTTGCCGCAAGCGTAAGCTATACGGTTGACGGAAGTGCAAAGACAGAGCTGTTCGGTAATATTTATGACGCTTTTGACAAGGCTAATGAGATAGGTACGGCTACAGTAACGCTGTATAAGGATATTACAGACAAATGTACACAGGAGATTACCGTTATGGGCAATGTAACGCTTGAACTGAACGGTAAAACACTGGGTGGTCGTTATGGCATAGCGCGTATACCGGTATCTGACGGTGGCACGCTTACTGTAAACGGCGATGGCGATATGGATACACCTATTTACGTTAATGAAAACTCAAAATTAGTCATTAACGGCGGTGGATACTTCAATTCTGTGTCAGTTAAAAAAGGAGGCAACGCAGAAATAGGCGGCGGCACTATACAAGGTCTGTCCGTTCGCGGTAACGTAAAACTCAGCGGCGGTAAATTCAACGACATCGAGATATTTAACGGCAATCTTGAATCTGTTCTAGCAGACGGTTATGCTTATAAAGTGGACGGCGGTGCATGGCTTTCAATTGCAGAACGTGCAGAGAGCGTTTATAGCAGTTTGAATAACAACGATAAACCGTTGAGTGTAGAAGAAGCGCCGATAAAGAGTGCAAGTATTGCGTGGGACGGCGGAGGAACGCCTGTTATATACCGTAACGGAGAGAAATATTTATACGTCAATGTTACATACAAATTGGCGGACGGTTCAAGGGGTGTAACCTATTCGGATTTCGTAAACGGCAATAATCGCATAAAAGATTATAATTTGTACACTAAATATATGGTACACTGTTATGAAATCGGTAAGCTTGCGGCGGAAGACGGTGAGGTTGAATATTACACTGTACTTAAGTGCAACGGATACGAATATAAGTCGAATGTGCTTAAGCTTACACTTGCGACCTGCTCACACCCGAAGGATAGCTTTTCATACGAAAACAACGGTTTGGTAATCTGCGGTATATGTGACGCATTGATAGAAGCCGAGGTAGTAGATGCTGACGGCAAGTCGTTAGGCTATGCGGATATAGAGAGTGCCATAAAGCTGGCACAGGAGAACGAGGGCAGCACTGTAAAGCTGATGTCGGAAGGAGTATCTTCTGCTAATGAGTTCACTACTGTGACAGGCGGCAGGTTTACTGTTGACTTTAACGGTAAGAAGGTATTTTATCAGTTCGCTGTCAACGGCGGTGACGTGACTTTCACTTCTTCGGTAAAACAAGCCGATGTAGAAACTCTGATAAGCGGAATCGAAGTAAACGGAACTGACGCTAAGGTTACAATTGACGGTAAAATCAAGCTGGGAAGTGTAACATTAACAAGCGGTGCGCTTGCAGTAAACAGTGCCGAGAGTTATATTAAAGAACTGTCAATAATTGGCGGAAATGCTGTTATAGACAATGCAATAATCGGTGCACTGCAAACTAACGGCGGAGACACGGTCATCAATTGTGTTGAAGCTGATTCTTTAAGCGTGAATATCAACGGGTCCGGTAGCATCTCTATCGTAACCGGTACGTTCTACAGCACCACTTGCAAAACAGGCTTAGGTATGGCAATTGCGAGTGGAAGCAGAGTTTACGACAGTAATATGAATGGCGCTATTATTTACACATACGATGCTATTCAGACCATGACCAAAACCGATAGAATTTTTGTTGATAAGTGCAGCCATAAGGACGGAAGCGGCAGTTATGTGCTTGACGGAAATCCCTGTCCTTACTGCAATGAGGAAATCGTTGCAACTGTAAGCTATACGGACGGCGGAAGCGAAAATACGGATCTGTTCAGCGATATTTATGACGCTTTTGCCAAGGCTAATGAGGCAGGTACGGCTACAATAACGCTGTATAAGGATATTACGGACGATATTACAGATACGATAGCTGTTACAGGCAATGTTACGCTTGAACTTAACGGTAAAAGGCTCTCACAACCCGGTACTGATGTATGGTATTCCATAGAAGTAACGAGCGGTAAGCTGACCGTTAACGGCAGTGGCTTAATAAAACGTGTTGCCGTTTGCAACGGCAGCAATGCGGAAATCAACGGTGGTACTTTCTCTGACTTCATAATTAAAGACGGCGGTAACGCTGTAATTAAAGGCGGTCAATTCTACAGCTTACAGGTTTCAGGCGAAGGCAGAAACGTAGGACAGCTTCTTGCGGACGGCTATGCCTATTGGAGTTTTATCGATTCCGGCATCTGGTCTACTATTGCAGAGCGTGAAAAGCAGGATATAGCTAATGTAGAAGTAAGGACAGCGCCGATAAAGAGTGCAACGGCGACAGTAGATAAGACTGTACTGTACCGCAACGGCGGAGGTGCACGGCAGATCTTATTTAACTTCAATGTTAATACAAGCGACGGATACACGATAAGCGATGCCAATAAGGTCACAGTCGGTTTATATGTAGGCGATACCTTAATAAGAGAGCTCGACTTCGTCGGAAATTCATATACGTTTGCAAATGCAGATGAAATTTCCGATACTGACGGCACTGTAAAGGCACATCTTGTTATCAAGTTAAACGGATACGAATATGTGACCGATGATGTCGAATTTGAAATAGCGACCTGTACGCATCCGTATGGCGCATTAACGACAGACGAGTATGATTACTATCGTTGTTCGTTATGTGATGCCAGCATAAATGCGATACTTGTTAAAACAAACGGCGACAAGGCATGCTATACCGACAATGTGCCCGAAGCATTTGAAGCGGCACAGCTTGAGGAGAACAACGGCTGTACATTAGAATTATACAGAGGTGTGAACAGAGACTGTGAGGTCACACAGGGCAGCTTTACCGTTTTATTCAAGAAAACGGGAAGTGCATCTGCTGTGATCAAAGTAAGTGGCGGAAATGTCAAGATCACGGGAGATGACGGCTGTACATTATCGAAGTATCCGGGAAGCTCGGTGGGATATCTCATAGCTGTAACGGGCGGCACGGTAACGTTTGATGACATAACTATCAACGATGACAGTATCAGCGTAAGCGGCGGCAAGACTGTTATAAACGGCGGTACTTATAATAAGCTGAGCGTCAGCGGAGGTACGGTCACTATAAACAGCGGTACATTCAGCAGCATAGATGTAAGCGCAGAGGGCAAGGCACTGAAAGATCTGCTCGGCGAGAACAAGGCGTTTACGACAAGCGACGGAAAGCTGTTTGACGCAAGCAAGGTTTCGGAAAGCGATAATTCACTTACGGTAATCGACCACAGCAAGCATGTGTTTGACGAGTACGGCTATTGCACATGCGGTTATCAGTGCGCACACGATGACGTTGATACCGAAGCAGGCGTGTGCAGAGAGTGTAACACAAAGATATACGCTGCAATCACTGTAAAGAGTGAGACCGAAACAACGGTAAAATACTTTGCAAAACTTACGGAAGCATTTGAGTTTGCGGCAAAGAACGAAAACAAGGGCTGTACGCTGAAAATGCTCAGAGATTTCTTCGATAGAAATACTGACATTAACGTAAACGGCGGAGAGCTTACTGTCGATATGAACGGCTTTGGTGTCTATTTCAATAGCTTTAACGGATCCGGAACCCAAATCACTATACGCAGTGACAGTAAGTGTACTTTTGGGGTTGAAAATGGATTTAGCATGGACGGCGGCACTGTTACTTTCTCGGGAGAGGTCAGCGTAGTTTGCCAGAATGTGAAATTAAATGCCACATATTTCTCCTCCTATGTTGAAACGCTGAAAATTGACACGCTGATTTTAGAAGACGGTGTTCTGCTTAAACAGCTGGCAAGTATCACGAATGCTAATATCGCTAATATAGACTGCTCAAGTGAAATTTATCTTTATCAAATTTTAGCGAGCGGCAGCCGTGTCGATTCTCAGCTGTACAGCGATCTGAAAGTAAACGCTTCGTCAAACTTCGATAACGTAAGAATAATAAGATGCGACCACCCGGACGGTGTGGGCAGAGATAACCGTTGCATATACTGCAATTCATTGATCGCTGCAAGCGTAAGCTATACCGAGAACGGAGCGGAAAAGACAGAATATTTTGTTAAGGAAGATCTGGGAAAGGCGTTTGCCAAGGCAAACAGCGTTGCAAGTGCAACAATAACAATGCTGATGTCTTCCGCTTATGATACAGACTACCTCCCTGTTACAGGTGATGTTACACTTATTGCAAATGGCGATAACGCCATCTTGTATAATACAGTAAAGGTCGCCGATGGCGGTAAGCTGACACTTAGAGGCAACGCCAATATTTTCGCTGTAATTGCCGAGCCGGGCTCCAGGTTGACTGCCGAAGAAGCCACAAGAATCGCATATCTCACCGTAAACGGCGGAGATGTTAAGCTCAGCGGCGGACAATATGATAACATTACGGTAAAAGATGGCAAGATAACAGATATTCTCGGCAACGGCTATGCGTATAAGAAAACAGAGGGCGGTGCATGGCTGACGCTTAAAGAACGTGAGGTGTCGGAAGCAAGCGGTGTTACCGTTGCTAAGGCACCGATAGTACAAGCAACGCTTAGCACAGAAATAAACAAGCTGTATCGCAACAGCAACGCAAACCCCACGCTGAAGTTCAACCTTACTCTTGCTAACGGCTCGAACCTGAACGACTCGTATGTAAGTAAGAGATACGGTATAAACTCCTATGTAAGCGGAGATATAATTTATAGCAGCTTAAGCGCACTTGTAACTGACGCTAAATTGTCGGCAGACGAAATAATTGATAAGGCGGGCGACAGCGATGTTGCTGAGATATACTACGTAGTTACTACCGGTGACGGCTATGAAATAAAGTCGAACACTGTAAGCATAGACCTTGTTGACTGTGATCATTCTCAGGTGGTCGATCCTACAGCGGACAAGGAAACCGCAGGTAATATTACTACGCCGACATATTGCGAGATATGCGAGAGCAAGTTCAATGCAAAGATAACAAAGGGCGACGATGTCAGATATTATAACGATCTTGACGAGGCTGCGAAAGACGCTCAGAAGAGCGAAAACGAGGGCTGTACCTTATATCCGCTTTATAACAAGAACGGATACGGCGGTCAGTTAGTCATAACCGAAGGTAACTTCACGCTCAAGTACGCAGTTCGTACAGCGTTCTCACGTCCGATCATCATAAACGGCAAGGCAAAGCTGACGGTTACGGGACGTTGTGCGGTGACAGCGTTTGAGAATCAAGACGCATTCATAGTGCGGGGCGGTGATGTCATATTTGACGGGCTTGCAACAGGCAGCAATGTGACCATAAACGGCGGAAATGTTACAATGGCCGCAAACAATATAAATTGCCTTACTATACACGGCGGTAATGTATCCATTTCGTCAGGTGGGTTTGCCGAAATCGTAACTACGGTCAGTGATAAGGTGATAGCCGATTATATCGATCACGGCTTCTGGGTACAGGACAGAGGAACAAAAGAGTGGATAGATATATACAGTCTTAATAAGGCAACGGCGTCATCGACAAGCGGTCTTACGGTACGGGTGTGTCCGATGCAGATAATTCAGCCGAGGAATAATGTATATTACACCAACGGCTATTATCTCGGCGACATACCGTCACTTCAAATAAGTGCAGTGCCGTGGTATTCAGGCGAGGTCGACGCAGATGTTGCTTATCAGTGGATCGGCATTGATGAAAACGGCAACGAAACAGAGATAGAGGGTGCTACAGACAGAAAGCTGTCGCTCGAAAATCTCACAACGGGCAGGTACTACTGCCGTCTTACCTACAGCAATGCTACAACGGCGGGAGTTTCGATGAAGTCGGACGTTGTAACGGCTACGATAACCGAATGTGAGCATTCCGGAGGAGAGGCTACCTGCACCAAAAAGGCAAAGTGTGAAATATGCGGTGCGGAGTATGGCGAACCTCTCGGTCACGACTATGTTGTAATTAAAGTAGTTGAGCCTGACTATCGCAACGAAGGCTACAGCGTATTTGAATGCACAAGATGTAAGGATTCATATATCGGAAACCGTGTTCCCGTAAAGCCTATTCCCGATGTGGAAGAAATAGCGGTTGAAAAGACGACATACAATGAAGTCGATATAAGCTGGAAGAATATAAGCGGTGTTGACGGATATTATGTCGAATGCTATGTCGGCAATCAGTGGAAGCAGATCGGCTTCAGCACGGACGGCGACAGAGTAGCGGCAAAGCTGAGCGGTCTTTCTGCAGGCCTTAAATATAAGGTAAGGATAGCGGCTTATGCAGGAAGCTTCACCGGCAAGTTCAGATGTTTCTATGTTGATACCATTCCTTCTCCCGTATGGAATATAAATACGGTGAAGGCTACCGATGAAACGGTAAGAATAAGCTGGAACAGAAACACCAGAGCGGACGGCTACAAGGTAGAGTGGTACATTGATAATCAGTGGTCTGCAAAGACTGTTACCGGCAGCAATAATATATCGGCGGTTATAGACGGACTTTGTGCAGGAACACGATATAAAGTAAGGGTAAGCGCATATAAGGGCGACCTTTACAGCCCGTATACATACGGCTATATCGATACGCTCCCGTCAAAAGTTACAGGTATTACGCAGACAGTAACATCTTCTTCGTTTACGCTTAAATGGGATAAGAACGAAAGTGCGGACGGTTATACCGTTCAGTACTATGCAGACGGTAAGTGGAATGAAAAGTCGCTCGTCGGCAATGACAAAACTACCGTTACAATAGGCTCGCTTAAGGGCTACAAAACCTACAAGGTCAGAATAAAGGCTTATAAGGGTGAGCTTCAGAGTACATTCGACGATATTTATATCACTACCGCTCCGACAAAGGTCAGCGGTCTTAAGGTAAAGAGTGCGGTTGACTCAAAGGCAGTAGTTATATGGAATGCGGATGCAAACGCTGACGGATATAACGTAGGATATTATATCGGCGGTAAGTGGGTCGAAAAGACCATAACCGATAATAAGACAGCAATGGCTGTGCTTGGCGGACTTACACCTTACAGCACATATAAAGTAAGGGTAAGAGCGTATAAGGGCGATCTGTACGGCGATTACAGCTATACTACGGTTACTGCAGTGCTTTCACCGGTAACCGATATCAAGGTTGTATCGGCAAAAAGCAACTCGATAACCGTTAAGTGGGGTAAAAACGCCAGTGCAGACGGATATAAGGTTGAAATTTACAAAGGCGGCAAGTGGGTCAAAAAGACGTTAAAGGGCAGTACGAATGCTACTGTCACTATTGGCGGACTCAGGGCCGGAAGCGTGTATAAGGTAAGGATTGCGTCTTATAAGGGTGCAAATACAAGCGCTTATACTTATGCGAATGTGAATACAGCCAAATAAGCTGACAGCAAAAGAAGAGAACACCGGGCGACCGGTGTTCTTTTTTGTGTATCAGATGCGTTTTTACTATAAGAACAAACTGAGCCGTAAGCAAGAGTGCTTACGGCTCGATTTGCATAATTATAACGTTAATATCCGCCGGTAACGTAACCTTAGCCGAGCTGAAACAGCCGGAACGGCGAATTTGGTGCGGCTCACAGCCGCCGCTTACTTGAAGTATCTGTTCAGCAGACCCTCGAAAGCCTTGCCGTGACGGGCTTCGTCCTTAGCCATCTCGTGAACTGTGTCGTGGATAGCGTCAAGATTCAACTGCTTTGCTCTCTTAGCGAGGTCAAGCTTGCCCTGTGTAGCGCCGTGCTCTGCGGCAACTCTCTTTTCGAGGTTTTCCTTAGTCGATGCGCTTACAACATCGCCTAAAAGCTCTGCGAACTTTGCAGCGTGTTCAGCCTCTTCCCAAGCTGCCTTTTCGTAGTAAAGGCCTACCTCGGGGTAACCTTCTCTGTGAGCGGCTCTTGCCATAGCGAGATACATACCTACCTCTGTGCATTCGCCCTCGAAGTTTGCCTTTAAGCCTGCAAGAATCTCTTCATCCTCAACTGCCTTTGCAACGCCTACCTTGTGCTCGTCTGCAAACACAAGCTTATCGTTTTCCTTAAGCTCTGTGAACTTGCTGCCGGGAACCTTGCACTGGGGGCAGAACTCGGGAGGTGTATCTCCCTCATGAACGTAACCGCATACCGGACATACCCACTTTTTCATAGTAAATTACCAATCCTTTCATAGTGATAAAATCTTTATTTTCTTATTGTTGTTAGCGAAATCAGTAACGTTTACTGATTTGTTGATTTTATTATAACCGATACTTCGGCGTTTGTCAAGAGGTTTTTGAAAATTTTTTTGTAAAAAATAGGTTAGTTGAGGCTTACTTGTGGGCGGCTTGGGAGGAGAATTACCGTTTTCAGCCGATTAAATACCGTTTGTGCCTTTTCGTTGCAATTGCCGAGAAAAACGATTATAATTAATATGTGAGAATATGGTTATAATTACGGCTAAGAGAAAAGGAGAGCTTATGAGAAAAACAAGCGAAAAGATATTACGGGCACTGCTTGCGGTATCGGTACTTGCAACGGCTGTGCTATCGAGCGGTTGCCTTGACGATGAGGAGGAGATTTCCGACAGCACGGCAAGCGACAACAGGCAGACGAGCGACGGCGGCAATGCGGAAAGTAGCGAAGGCAGTGAAGGCAGTGATAATAAATATGACGGAAGTGTTACGGGCAGTCGTGCGTCAAAGCTGACGTTCAGCGGTTCGGACGGGATAAGCATTGCAAGAAAACAGCGTGAAGCCGAAAAGCCTATGGGCGAGGATGGCACACAGACGGTATTCGTTTATATGTGCGGAAGCGACCTTGAAAGCGAGAACGGGCTTGCAAGCGGCGACATTGAGGAAATGATCGCAGGGTCACAAAGCGAGAACGTGAAGTTCGTCATTCAGACGGGCGGTGCGGGAGCGTGGGCGGATACATACGGCATCTCTGCCGAAAAGACACAGCGTTATGTTGTAACGGGCGGAGAAATAAGCCTTATCGAAGAAAAAGAGTCTGTCAATATGGGCAAGGAGGATGTGCTTGTCGATTTTTTAAGCTGGGGTATAGAAAACTATGCGGCGGCTAAAATGGGGCTTATCTTCTGGAATCACGGCGGAGGAAGTATAAGCGGCGTGTGCTTCGACGAACTTAACGAGAACGATTCGCTGTCGCTTGAGGAAATAGACACTGCGCTTACATCTGTATATGGCAAGATGACGGATAAGTTTGCGTTCATCGGCTTTGACGCTTGCCTTATGGCAACGGTCGAAACGGCGAATATGCTTGTTCCGCACGCTGACTATATGTTTGCATCGGAAGAAACAGAACCCGGTTACGGCTGGGATTATACCGAGATAGCAGGCTTTATGGAAAGTAATCCGACAGCGGATACAGCCGAACTCGGAAAGACGGTCGCTGACAGCTTTATGGCATCGTGCGAGGCTATCGGTGCAGGCGGCGAGGCTACGCTTTCGATAACGGATCTCAGCCGTATAGACGAACTTGTAAAGGCAGTGAATGATGCCGCCGAGGAAATGAACGATATTTCTTCCGACCCTGCACTGCTTGCAAATGCGGTAAGAAGCATCTATACCGTAAGAGCATACGGCAGTAACAACGATACAGAGGGATATACCAACATGGTGGATCTCGGCTCTATGATAGCGGCTACGGTATCGGACGACAAGGCGGACAAGGTTATGTCGGCGCTTGAAAAGGCGGTAGTGTATAACATTTACGGCGAGGACAAGGACGGCTCAACGGGGCTTTCGACCTACTATCCGTTCGGCGTTTCAGGCTCTACCGAGCTTGCCACATTCGGCAAGGTGTGTGTAAGTCCGTACTATATGACGTTTGTTGACAGAATCGCATACGGCGCACAAAACGGCAGTACGGACGGGTACAGCGGTGAAAAAACATGGCTTGCGGACGGTGCGGTGTACTGGAGCGACGGGGATTATTCCGACTATGAGAGCAACTGGGAACATTACAACAACAAGACCGACAACATGGGCTTCTGCGGTGATAAGAGCAGTGTGCAGATAGATGTCGGCCCTGTGCTTGATGATGAAGGAACGTTCTACTTCAATGTTACGGACGATACTATAAACAACCTTGCGAGCGTAAACTGCTCGGTTTACCGTGTTGACGAAGAAACGGGTGAGCTTATCGAATTCGGCGTTGACCAAAGCACAAAGGTCGATTTCTCATCGGGACTGGTCGAGGATAATTTCAGCGGTCAGTGGTATATGATCGAGAATAATCTTATCCCTATGTTCATAGTGGAGAAGAACGGAAACAGCTCGGTTTACACATCACCTATAAAGCTCAACGGCAAGGAAACAAATCTGCGTATAGCTATGACGCAGGACGGCAATGCGTATGACATAACGGCGCTTGGAACATGGGACGGCGTAAACGAAAACGGCGAGTCGGCAAGGAGTGTTGTTCCGCTTAAAGAGGGAGATGTCATAGTGCCGATATTCAACACCTACGACAGCGAGGGTAACTTTGCAGGCAAGGCGGAGGGCGATGAATGCACCTACAGCGGCGACAATATGATAGAGTTTGTCAATCTGCCTGCAGGCGACTACAGATACAGCTTTGTTATAAACGATATTTACGGAAATGTGTGCTATACCGGCTTCACGGTGTTTACGACCGACGATGACGGGAATGTGTTCTTTACGCCGGAAGAGTAGTAAAAACAGCAAGCTGTATCGATCACGGATTTTTCTTTTACAAAAAACTAAGAGGAGAACCCCTATGCCAAACCGGATCATCACAGATATTTCAGATTATATCTTTGTGTCAGGAGAACCTCAAAAGGTCGATGCGATTTTTCTGCCGGGCGGCTCACACCCCGAACAGCCCGAATATGCCGCAGAATTATACCGACAAGGTTTGACTGATTGGATAGTCCCGTCAGGAGGAGTAAGCGTTAAAGAGGAAAAATGGCACGGCGTCCGCTCAAAAGCGGAAATTTATAGTGGCGATTACCGGTCAGACTGCGAGTTTTTTACAGATGTACTCGTAAAAAACGGCGTTCCGCAGACTGCGATCATTGAAGAAGGCAAGTCGGGGCATACCCGTGATAACGCATTTCTCTCTCGTAAAGCCGTTGATGAAAAGGGCATAATGATAAAAAGCGGTATAATTGTTTGTAAAGCCTTTCATGCTCGCCGATGCTTAATGCTGTATCAAATGGCTTTCCCAAATGTTGATATGACGGTCTGCCCCGTACATTGCTATAACATCACCAAAGAAAACTGGTATACGACCGAAAAAGGAACCGATCGAGTGCTCGGTGAGCTTGCACGGTGCGGAAATCAGTTTGTCGGCGATCTCAAGACTTATCTTGATCTGATATGAAAATACTGTGCTGCCTTCAGTAAAAACAGCAAGCCGTATCAAGTTTCAGCTTTCTCGTTTGTGATAAAATGAATACAGTCGAAAAGACGGAAGAAGGCTGTAAGGGGGAAAACAGATGAGTGAGATAAACGAATGGTGTATGAATATTCAGAATATTGTTGACGACATAGACAGGTGTATCAGAAGCGGCGAGGACGAAAGGCTGACACTCGGCAGGCTGTCGCAGACGCTTGGCTACTCGGAATACTATGTTTCAAGGAAATTCAGCGAAATATCGGGAATGAAGCTCAGGGATTATATGAGATACCGCAGGCTTGCTTTTGCGCTGAGGGAACTGAGAGATGCCGACAAGGGCATACTTGATATTGCGCTTGACTACGGCTTTACATCTCACGAGGCGTTCACAAGGGCATTCAAAGCGGCATACGGAATTACTCCGAGTGCTTACCGTTCACACCCTGTACCTGTAATTCTCCGCACGGCTATAAGACCTTTCGACTGCTATCTTTTAGGTATAGGAGGAACAGGTATGGCACAGACAAACAGTGATATTAAGGCGTATTTCGTAACTATCCCGGCTCATAAATTCCTGCATATCAGAAACTACGAGAGTATAGGGTATTACGACTTCTGGGAAAAGCAGAGTCACATTCCCGGACAGGACTGCGAAACGATATGCGGACTGCTTGACAGCATCAAGGGCAAGCTCGACGATATGGGCGGTGATGAGGCGAACAGCGGAAGCGGTCATGTGATGGCGTACATAAACGAGCCTGAGGGAAGAATATGCAGCTGGGGCATTCCGCTGGCTGAGGCTTACGGTGTAAGGCTTCCTGCCGACTACAGCGGAGAGATACCAAGGCAGATGCAGATCATGGACGTGCCTGAGGGCGAGTATATCGTATTTGAACACGGACCGTTCGACTTTCAGACCGAAAACAGTGCGGTTGAAGCAAAGATAGAACAGGCTATGAAGGACTTTGATTATGAAAAGTCGGGCTATGAGCTTGACAAAACGCAGGGCAGGGTGTTTTACTTCTATCACGACTGCAGGAGATACTGGAAGTATATAAGGCCTGTGAGGAAAACCGCCTTTTAATCGGGGCGGTTCTTCGGATTATGCAGGGCGATGCACTTGACACCGACTTGATTTTATGTTATATTATAGATACAAAAAGAGGGAAACGACAGACGGTCGCTCCCTAAGTTGGTAAAAAATAACCGCCTTCAGTTTGCGACATAGGGGCGGTTATTTCTTTTTATTAAAAGAAATGATTGTGAATATCATAACTGTGAAAGCAGTAAGAAATATTCCTATCTGTGTTAAATCACTTAGCGTTATGTACACAGCTTCACCTCCTTTCAAAGCGCTTTCGCACTTTGGGAGATGAATTGACCGCCTATCGTCCAAGGTTTCCCTCAAAATAAATTATATCATGTAAGATTTGTGTTTGTCAAATAAGCTCCGAGAACGTTCTAATATCACTTCATCGTGCTTGACTGCACGATTTTTTGTGGTAGTTATAACAACCTCGGACTAAAAATCGTCTGTAGCCGATTTTGCCGCATAAAAATGCGGCTTTGCTCACGCAACCGTCCGAGAACGTTTTAACATTATTTTAATCCGCCGTTTCGCCTTGACGGCGGATTAAAATAATGTTATAATCTATTATGGTATACTGTCTTTGAAACAGGACTTTGGATAAGAAACGGAGAAACAGCTTGACTAAAGAGATAAACAAGGAAGAACTGCTTGTTCAGCAGGAATATATAGAAAAAGTAAAAGCAATAAACGCAAAGCGTGAGCAGATGCCGCTGGCACACGTCCACAGCTTCGGCTGTCAGCAGAACGTGAGCGACGGAGAAAAAATAAAGGGTATGCTTGCACAGATGGGTTACGGCTTCACACCCGAAACCGCATTTGCCAATCTTATCCTTTTCAATACCTGCGCCGTAAGAGAAAACGCAGAGGACAGAGTTTTCGGCAATATAGGCGCACTCAAAAAGCTGAAAGAGAAAAACAGAAATCTCATAATTGCGGTCGGCGGCTGTATGGTACAGCAGGAGCATATAGCACAGAGAATGAGAAAATCGTTCCCGCAGGTCGATATTATTTTCGGCACTCACGTTATGCATACCTTACCGCAGATGATATACGAAAAGCTCAGCGAGAACCGCAGAACGCTGTCTATCCCCGAAAGTGACGGTGTTATTGCCGAGGGACTTCCCGTAATAAGAGAAAGCAAGGTAAAGGCAAGCGTGCCGATAATGTACGGCTGCAACAACTTCTGCACCTATTGTATAGTTCCCTTTGTAAGAGGCAGAGAGCGTTCACGCAGACCCGAAGAGGTCATAGCCGAAGTAAAAGGGCTTATAAATGACGGATATAAGGAAATACTACTGCTCGGACAGAACGTGAATTCTTACGGCAAGGAATATGATTTCGGCTTTGCAAAGCTGCTTTCCGAGCTTGATAAGATACCCGGAAAATATAAGCTCAGCTTTATGACATCTCACCCTAAGGATTGCACGCACGAGCTTATAGATACGATAGCGGACAGCAGGCATATATCGTATCATCTGCACCTGCCCGTACAGTGCGGAAGCGACAGAATTTTAAAGGAAATGAACCGCCACTATGACACGGCGCATTATCTTGAGCTTATCGAATATGCAAAAAAACGCATACCGAAGGTAGCACTCACTACAGATATTATAGTAGGCTTCCCCGGCGAAACTTATGAGGATTTTCTCGGCACTGTGGAGCTTATGAAGAAGGTACGCTATGATTCCGCATATACCTTTATTTACAGCAAGCGTGAGGGAACAAAGGCGGCGGCTATGCCCGACCCAATAAGCGATGAGGATAAGGGAAAGTGGTTCAGACAGCTTCTTGATGTGCAGAATTGTATCGGCGAAAAGGCTTATGAACGTTTTGTCGGAGATGAGGTCGAGGTTCTGTGCGAGGGTATCGGCAGAACGGCTGACGGACTTATGACAGGCCATTCCCGCCACGGTGTTATCGTTGATTTCAACGGCACAAGGGATATGATAGGAAAGTACGTCACGGTAAGAATACAAAAGGCTCTGCCTTGGGCAGTCACAGGCGAGCTTGTAAGCGTGAATGACTGAATTTTCGCAATCGGTCGGGAATCCCCGTCAGATATATATTTTTAACAGCCGCAAAAGCGGAAAGAAAGGAAAAATAAAATGGACGCAATAAAAGCAGCAAGAGAGCTCGGCAAGGCTATACAGGCAGACGAGCGTTATGTACGTTATAACGAGGCAATGAAGGCAAACGATGCCGATATGGAGCTTCAGGAGCTTATAGGTGAATTCAACCTTGCACGTCAGAACGTAGCACTTGAAATGAGCAAGTCTAAGGAAGAGCAGAACAAGGAAAAGCTCGACACACAGAACAAGGAGATGCAGAGATTATACACTCTCGTTATGCAGAACGAGCATATGGCTGATTTCACAATGGCAAAGGCTGATATGGATAAGCTGTTACACGAGATCAACGGCATTATCGCACTGTGCTGTGACGGTGAAGACCCCGATACCTGCGAGGTACAGGCAGGCGGATGCTCAGGCTCATGCTCGACCTGCGGAGGATGCCACTAAGGCTGACCAAAAGCGTATCTTTTTATTACGGGAGGGGCAAGCACCTTACCTACATTGTAATGTAAAACTGGTTAATAAAACCGAAAGGAATGAAACTCTTGAAAGCAGGAAACAGCGGAGAAAAGCTCACGCCTATGATGCAGCAGTATGTTGAAATCAAGGCAAATTACAAGGATTATATATTATTCTATCGTCTGGGCGATTTCTATGAAATGTTCAACGAGGACGCAATGGTAGCGTCAAAGGAGCTTGAGCTGACGCTGACATCAAGAGCGGGTACGCCCATGTGCGGCGTACCGCATCATTCTGCGGAAGGCTACATAAAAAAGCTGATAGATAAAGGCTTCAAGGTAGCTATCTGCGAGCAGACAACCGACCCTGCGTTATCAAAGGGACTTGTAGAGCGTGATATAGTAAGGCTTGTAAGCGCAGGCACGGTTATAGAAGCGTCAATGCTTGAGGACGGCTCGAATAACTATATTTCCTGTATCTATGTCGGAGAAATCGGCACAGGTATGGTGTTTGCCGATATTTCAACGGGCGAGGTGCACGCAGTTGAAAAGGCAAATTCAAAAAAGACCGACGAGGATATAATAGCACAGTTCTCACAGTATACCCCTGTTGAGCTGCTATTCAATGCGGAGTTTCTGAATCGGAAACAGGCATATACTTTTATAAGGAACCGTTACGGAAAATGCTCTGCGGAACAGCTTTCCGATGAGGATTTTTCCATAGATGACGTATCCGAGATAACCGCACAGTTCGGCGGCACGGCAGATGAAATAGGCCTTGCCGGAAAGGACAACGCATTAAGGGCTTTATGCGCTTTGCTGCGCTATTTGTATAAGGCACAAAGAAGCGGAGCAAAACGTTTTGTAAAGCTGAACGTACACAGCAGCGGCGAATTTATGCAGCTTGGACTTGCCACAAGAAGAAACCTTGAACTGACATCGACAATGAGAAGCGGTGAAAAGAAAGGCTCGCTTCTGTGGGTGCTTGATAAGACCGATACCTCAATGGGAAGAAGAAAGCTAAGACAGTGCATAGAGCAGCCGCTTACAGATACGGCGGCTATCATACGCAGACACGATGCGGTAGAAGCGCTCATAAACAATTCTGCGGCGCTGTATGATATAAAGACCGACCTTGCGAAAGTCTATGACCTTGAACGTCTTATGACAAGGATAATCTACAAGGCGGCAAATGCAAAGGATGTAAAGGCGCTCGGCGCTACCTGCAGGATACTTCCTCAGCTTAAAAGCGACCTGTCGCAGATAAGCACACAGCTTACAAGAAGCCTTGATAAGAAGATAAGCCCTCTTGACGATATTGCGGATTTAGTAGAAAGAGCGATAGCCGATGAACCGCCAGCACTGATGAAGGACGGCGGTTATATAAAGAACGGCTTCAATGAGGAGCTTGACCGCCTGAGAAATATCACGGGCGGCGGCAAGGACCTGCTCGCTCAGATAGAACAGCAGGAAAAAGAGGCTACCGGCATAAAGAATCTGCGTGTCGGCTATAACCGTGTGTTCGGCTATTATATCGAGGTTTCAAAGGGCAACGTGTCGATGGTGCCCGACAGATATGTAAGAAAGCAGACGCTCACAAACGGCGAGAGATACATTACCGATGAGCTTAAGAAGATAGAAAACGAGATACTCGGCGCAAACGATAAGATACTTGCACTTGAGGCGGCGATATTTGCCGAGGTGCGTGAATTTATCGCACAGCGGCTCGACCTTATCCAGCAGACCGCCGAATCTGTAGCGGCGCTTGACGTGCTGTGCAGTTACGCCGTTGTATCCATAGAAAACAACTACTGCCGTCCGATGATGGCAAATGACAGCGTCATAGAGATAAAGGACGGAAGACACCCCGTTGTCGAGAAGATGGTCAACGAGATACTTTTCACCCCGAATGACGTTTACCTTGATGTTAAAAGCAACCGCCTTATGATAATCACAGGCCCGAATATGTCGGGTAAATCCACGTTTATGCGGCAGGTAGCCGTGATTGTCCTTATGGCGCAGATAGGCTGCTTTGTGCCTGCAAGCTACGCAAGGCTCGGAGTAGTGGACAGGATATTCACCCGTGTCGGTGCAAGCGATGATCTGTCCGCAGGTCAGTCCACCTTTATGGTCGAGATGACCGAGGTTGCAACTATCCTTAACGAAGCGACCAGAAACTCACTCGTTATCCTTGACGAGATAGGCAGAGGAACATCGACCTATGACGGTGTATCAATAGCAAAAGCGGTAGCCGAGTACATAAGCTCAAAGGCTATCGGATGCAAGACGCTTTTCGCCACGCATTACCACGAGCTTATTTCGCTTGAAAACGAGCTTGACGGTGTGCGTAACTACAGCGTAAAGGTAAAGCGAAGCGGCGAGGATATAAAGTTTCTGCACAAGATAGTCGAGGGCGGCACGGACGACAGCTACGGCATAGAGGTCGCACGCCTTGCAGGACTTCCGAAGAAGGTCACCGACAGAGCAAAACAGCTTCTTGCCGAGCTTGAAAAAGCACCGAAAATACAGCGTGAGCTTGAACTCAGAGCCGAGGAGGAATCCGAAAGCCAGATTGACTTTGAGGCAACCGGCAGGCAGAACGTCATAGCCGAGATAAAAAACCTCGACCTTGACGATATTACGCCGAGAGAGGCTTACGCAAAGCTTGAAGAACTAAAAGCAATGTTATAAAGAAAAGGAAAATCAATGCCCGAAATCAGACTGCTTGATAAAAGCGTAGCGGAGCTTATTGCGGCAGGCGAGGTCATAGAACGCCCGTCCTCCGTAATAAAGGAGCTTGTGGAAAATTCAATAGACGCAGGCGCACGGCATATCACCGTTGAGATAAAACACGGCGGTATCAGCTATATGCGTATAACAGACGATGGTTGCGGCATAGCTTACGCTCAGATGCCGACAGCCTTTCTCCGTCATGCCACAAGCAAGATTCGCACAGGCGATGACCTTACAGGCATTATGACTATGGGCTTCAGAGGAGAAGCGTTAGCGTCCGTTGCGGCGGTCGCAAAGATAGAAATGATGTCACGGCAGGACGGCGATGAACTCGGCGGACGTTACATTATCGAAGGCGGCGAGGAAAAGGAACACGAATCCTGCGGCTGTCCCACAGGCACGACTATCGTGATAAAGGAGCTTTTCTACAACACCCCCGCACGACTTAAATTCCTCAAAAAAGACATATCCGAGGGCAATTTCATAGCGGCGACGGTCGACAGACTTGCCCTTTCCCACCCCGATATTTCCTTCAGATTCATAAGAGATAACAAAAGCGTCAGAATGACATCGGGTGACGGCTCGCTCTTATCTGCGGCAAAGGCGGTATCCGGCAGACAGTTTGCCGACAGCCTTATTCCCGTTGACTTTTCGCTTAACGGCATAGATGTAAGCGGTTATGTTTCATCTCCGCTTTTCTGCCGTAACAGCAGAAGTATGCAGACGTTTTTCGTGAACACAAGATATATAAAAAGCACCACCTGTATGGCGGCGCTTGAGGAGGCGTACCGCAACAGTATGATGGTCGGAAAATTCCCTGCCTGCATACTGAACATATCGCTTTCTCCCGAAACAGTCGATGTAAACGTACACCCCGCAAAGACCGAGATACGCTTCGCTTATGAAAAGCCTGTGTTCGATGCGGTGTATTTTGCGGTAAAGAACGCACTGGTGAACGCCGCAGACGATAAACGGCAGATAGAGCTTGAAAAACCGAAGAAATACGATAACGCAGACGATTATTTCAGGCACAACCCCGAAATAATAAAGCGTGAACAGCAGACGCTCGCACATATCCCCGTAACGCTTCCGCTTATGTCTGAGGAACGTCCGGTCGTTGATATAAAGCCGGAAGAACCGACCGAAACGGTAAAGGCTGAAAAAATATACGGCGACAGCACAATAAAGCCCGTTTCACTGCACAGCACACGCTCGGACTACAGTGCAAAGCCCGAAGAAAACACAGGTGAAGCTATTGACGAAATACCTTTGCCAAAAGAGCCGCACATCCCGTCATATAAGGCGGTAAGCAGCAGTGTTGTTGTCACCGTTGACGATGATACGGACGATATTCCCGTAACAGCACCGCAAACTGACGAAGGCTTCAGATTTATAAACGCAAAGCCGGTAACGGTTGAAAGGATAGACGAGCCGAAGCCCGAAAAAACAAGTGTTCGTGTTATCGGAGAATTTTTAAAGACCTATATACTGTGCGAGGCGGGCGAGGAGCTTATAATAATCGACAAGCACGCCGCCCACGAACGCATAAGGTTTGAAAAGCTGAAAGAGGAGTTTGTAACCACCTCACAGCTTCTTATCGACAAAACCGAGCTTAAGCTGTCGCCCGAAGAATACGAGGCACTGCACGAGTATTACGAATATGTGGAGCAAAGCGGTATAGAGCTTGTTTTCTGCGATGACAGCACAGTGCAGATAACCGCAATGCCGTCCGTAGTGAAATGCTCGCCGCAGGAAATAGTATCCGATGTCGCACAACGGCTTATGAACACTGCCACCGACCAGAAAGGCGCTCTCTTTGACGATATGCTTCATACGATGGCTTGCAAGTCGGCGATAAAGGCGCACGATGATACGGATATTCTCGAATTGCAGGCGCTTGCCGACAGAGTGATGAATGACAGGACAATACGTTTTTGTCCGCACGGCAGGCCGGTTATGACCGCACTTTCAAAATACAGGATAGAACGCTTCTTCAACAGGAGTTGAGTTATGGATAAACAGTTTATCGTAGTAGTTTGCGGACCTACCGCTTCGGGCAAGACCGCTCTTTCGGTCGAGCTTGCAAAAAGGCTTTCGGGCGAGATAATTTCAGCCGATTCTATGCAGATATACAGAGGTATGAACATAGCCACCGCAAAGCCGACCAAAGAGGAAAAGCAGGGCATACCGCATTACCTTATGGATTTTCTCGACCCTCATGACAGCTTTTCGGTAGCCGACTATGTTAAGGCGGCACACGGTATTATCGCAGATATAGCGGCACGAGGAAAGCTCCCGATAATAACCGGCGGCACAGGCCTTTATATAAGCTCTCTTATCGACAACCTCAGCTTTGAGGAAACCGAGTGCGACTACGCATACCGTGACGAACTGCGTAAGCTGGCACAGGAAAAGGGCAACGGCTTTCTGCTCGGAATGCTCCGTGAAATTGATTCCGAAACGGCGGAAAAGCTTCACGAGAATAATCTCAACAGGATAATAAGAGCGCTTGAGGTCTACAAGACTACGGGAAAGACAATGAGCGAGCAACAGCGCCTTTCAAGGCTTGCCCCTTCGCCGTATGAGCCGTGTATGATACAGCTTGACTATGACAGGGAAACGCTGTACGACCGCATAAACAGGCGTGTTGACATAATGCTTGCCGAAGGACTTGTCGAGGAGGCAAGGCAGTTTATGAAACAGTCTGATTATCCCACTGCGGCGCAGACGATAGGCTATAAGGAGCTTATGCCGTATCTTAAAGGCGAAAGCCCTCTTACACCTTGCGTAGAGCGGCTGAAGCAGGAAACCAGAAAATATGCAAAGCGTCAGCTTACATGGTTCCGCCGTGACGAAAGAATCCATTATATCAAGGCTGACGGAGGAAAGAACTTTTCGCAGATTGTTGACGAGGCAATAGATTATATCGGCAGTGTAAGAAACAAAAGCAAGTAAAATTCTCACTTGTCGAAAAAATCTCCCCAAACTGCCATAAAGCTATGGAATTTTCAATCAATATGTGTTACAATATAAGTTAAGCTATCTGTAGCTGTGATTTATCACAAAAACAGTTATGATTTTATTTTATTTTATGTTCCGCAAAAAAGCGGAGAAAAGAAAGGACGTAATCAAAATGGCAAAGGAACTTAATTTACAGGACGTATTTTTAAATCAGGCGAGAAAAGAGAAGATACCTGTAACTATCTACATTACAAACGGCTTTCAGTTCAAGGGACTTGTAAGAGGCTTTGACAATTACACTGTCATCCTTGATACAGACGGAAAGCAGAACCTGATATACAAGCATGCTATCTCGACAATAACACCTCTCAGAGCTGTATCCATCCTTGACGCATTCGACAGGACGGACAGCGAAGACGTAAAAGAATAAGGGTATATGGACAGGACGTTAACAACAAAGCTTGTAACGGTGGTTCTTGCCGTATTCCTGCTCCTGACCATCGCAGGTCAGTTTTTTGCGGGAAACGACCACTCCTATAAAACAGAGGTGGCGCTGAAGTACGATTCTCAGGATACTATCGAGTTTTACGGCGTGTTCGCACGAAACGAGCATACCGTCAGCCGTAAGATTAACGGCACGATACAGTATGAGCATGAGGACGGTTCAAAGGTCGGCAAGAACAGCGTTATAGCCAATGCTTACGGCTCGGCGGCCGATATATCGCTTACTGCGGATATAAATAAGCTGAAAACGAGGATAGACACGCTGACAGATGCACAGAGCCTTGTCGGTACGGATAATTCTCAGATAGAGGCTTTTGACAAGCTGATAACCGAAAAGCACAGCAAGCTGATAACAGCTATAAACAACGGCGATTATACCGCCGTTTCACAGCTTAAATACGAAATGCTCAACCTGCAGAGCAAGCGTGATATGGTCAAGGGCAAGGTGAATGATTATTCATCGGTGATTTCGTCGCTCAACTCAAAGATAAAGACGCTTGAGGGCAGGATCTCGGCTTCGCCCGTTCAGGTCACGGCTGATGAAACAGGCTATTTCGTAAGCAGCATCGACGGGTACGAGAGCAAGATAACATACGATAACATCGACAGTATAACGCCTGCGGAGATTTCCGAAACGGTAAAGACACCTGAGCTTACAACAGCTTCCGGCGACATAATCGGCAAGATGATAGACGATTATAAGTGGAAGCTGGCGGCGACCTTTACAGAAGGTCAGGCGGCTGTACTTACGGAAAATACAAATGTACGGCTGATACTCGGCGCAGACCAGACGGAGATAACCGCAAAGGTCGAAAATGTCGAAAAGTACGACAACGATTATGTTGCGATATTCTCTGCAGACGATTTGAATTCGGTTATCGCCTCGTCAAGAGTCGGCAGGTTCAAGCTGCTTGTAGACAGCTATAACGGTATACGCATAGCTTCGTCCGCTATCCATTTTGACAAGGAAAACAACATCGGAGTCTATGTGAAAAAAGGCTCTCAGGCTTACTTCGTACAGGTAGACCGCATATATTCAAGCGAGGATTATGTCATTGTCCGTGATACTTCGGGACAACCGGGCTATCTGTCGCTTTACGATGATGTTATAGTTGAAGGGAAGGATCTTTATGACGGAAAGAATCTCTAAATCCGCCGAAGAAACAACGCTTGAGGATATAAAGCTGAATTATACGGCTATAAAACAGAATATAGCCGAAGCTATGGATAAAGCAGGACGATGTGATACGGTTCGCATTATGGCGGTCACAAAAACAGTACCCTGCGAAAAGATAAATTATGCCGAAAGTCTTGGCATAGACCTGCTGGGTGAAAACAGAGTACAGGAATTTCTCGGAAAATACGAAAATTATTCGGAAAAATCCGAAATTCACTTCATCGGGGGCTTGCAAAAAAACAAAGTAAAGTATATAATTGATAAGGTGAGTATGATACATTCGGTCGACAGTGTCGAGCTTGCGGCTGAGATAGACCGCAGAGCAGGAAGTCACGGACTTGTAAAGGACATACTCCTTGAGATCAATATAGGCGGCGAGGAGTCAAAGGGCGGTATTGCACCATCTGAGCTTATCGAAACGGCAAAAGCTGTATCCGGGCTTGAAAACGTCAGGATAAGAGGGCTTATGACCATTCCGCCTGTGAATTGCGATGAAAAGTATTTTGCGTCAATGCAGGAGCTTTTTGAAAATTCAAAGCAGAAATATTCTTTTCTGTCCGGCATGGATACGCTGTCAATGGGTATGTCGGGCGATTATGCAACAGCCGTAAAGTACGGCTCAACGTTAGTCAGGATAGGCAGCGGTCTTTTCGGCTACAGAAATTATTCGAAAATATAAAAACGGAGGAACAAACAATGAGCGCATTAGAAGGACTTAAAAATTCAATCAGAAGATGGGGCGGATCGGATGACGATGAGAGCTACTCAAACGAGCTTGAATCCGCAAAGGAAGAACCTGTGCAGGAAGCTCCTTCACGCAGCTCGTCACAGGCATCAAACGCAAATAAGATATACACCTATAACGCAAGCACAACTCTGCACCTTGTTGTAAACAGACCCAAGAAGCTGTCCGATACAGCCGAGATAGCAGAGCTTTACAAGAACAAGACAACGGTTATCCTTATGCTCAACAACACAAATAAGGATATAGCTACCCGTATCATCGACTTCTTAGGCGGTGTAAGCTACATAACGGGCGGCGAGATAAAGAGGATCGCAGATACAACATACGTTCTCGCACCTTATAACGTTGATATTTCAGGCGAATTCATAGACGAAATCAGCAGCATTTCGGGCGAGGATATTTTCGACGATCTGGACTGATATGGCAGACCGTGAACTTGTCAAAGATATACAAAATGCGGCGAGGGACTGCCTTGACAGATCCCGCCCGTATTTTACCCGTTTCCTGTCCGAAAGCGAACTTGCACAGATAAAAGCTGTCGGTATCCCGAAAGGGCTTACGGCATTGCTTTGTGCAGGCGCAGGAAATGCAGATCCGCTCAGATGCTGTCTTGGGCTTTTCCCGTCATATTATTTTGACGGCAGTGCGATTTCCGATGCATCCTACGCCGTTGTGTCCGATGAAAACACGGCTGAACTGTTCCCGATAAAAGCGGTGACGTTCACCTTCAGAAAAGAGGACAGTGTGACACACAGAGATGTGCTGGGTTCGCTTATGGCGCTTGGTATTGAGCGTGACACTGTCGGGGATATTTTCGTTACCGACGGGAAGGCGGCAGTGTTTGTCTACGAAAAGGTAGCGCCGCTTATTTCAGACAGTATAACGAAAATAGGCAGGGTCGGAGTGCAGGTGGATATTGGCATTACCGCAGGTTTTACTTTGCCCGCAAGAAAATATGAGGAACTGCAGTTTTCGGTAGCGTCAATGCGCCTTGACAATATTGTCAGATGCGTCGCCGGCACGTCAAGAACAGGCGCTGTGGAAAAATATATTACGCCACAGCTTGTGACGCTGAACGGCACGGTATGTACCGATGTGTCAAAGCAGCTAAGCGAGGGCGATGTGTTTTCCGTCAGAGGAAAAGGCAAGTTCATATTGCAGTGTATCGGTGAAACAGGCAGAAAAGGTAATATACATATTACTGTTAAAAAATATATTTAGAGTACATTTAGGAGGACTTTCCCGTGAATGCTAAAGATATAGTATCCAAAGAATTTGATACGGTTAAGCGTGGCGGTTACGATGCCGCCGAGGTAGATACTTTCTTAAAGGACGTATCTATCGAATACAAGAAACTGCAGAATGAAAACGAGGAGCTTGAAAAGAAGCTGGAGGTTCTTGCGGAAAAGATAAGAGAGTACCGTAAGGATGAGGACGCTCTGAGAGATGCTCTGCTCATTGCAAAAAAGCAGGGTATAGCTGTAGTGAATGAGGCTAAGGAAGATGCCGAAAAGATAAGAAAAGACGCTCAGGAAAAGGCTGAAAAGACTATCAAGGATGCGGACGCTCTTGCGGCAAAGAAGAAGGAGCTCGGTGAGAAGAATCTTGCCGAAGCAAACGCAAAAGCTAAGCAGACCGTTGACGATGCCAACGCAAAGGCTGCCGAGATCCATACAATGATGATGCAGCAGACCGAAAGAGAGCAGATCGTTCTCCAGAGAACAAGAAAAGAAGTGCAGGACTATACAAACAAGATTCTTGCCGCATACAGCGCACATATCGAGAATATAAAGGCTATGCCCAAGGCTTGTGAGAATGAGTTCGTGATAAATACCGTTAAGGAAGTTGAGGCGAGAAAGCCTGAGGACAGCGCATTTGCAAAGAAGCCTGCGCCCGAAGCTAAGCCTGCGCCCGAAGCTAAGGCTGCACCTGCTCCGGCGAAGCCCGCTCCCGAAGCAAAGCCTGCTCCCGCTCCCGAAAAAAAGGCGGAAGAAAAGGTAACGGGTGAATCTGTGCTTTTCAGCCTTAAAAACGAGAAGGAAGAAAAGAACGCTCCCACATCCGAGCTTGAGTTCGGAAAGAACAAGTAATTACAATAACTGAAATAACGTCAGAAAAATACCGGACAACGAAAGGAATCGGAATTAATGCTATATATCGCTCTTGCGGCAGCCGCAGGACTTATCGGGCTTGACCAGCTGACAAAGATACTGATAGACAGTAATATGCAGCTTCACCAGTCGATACCGATAATATCATTCGGAGATACAAATGTACTGAATATCACCTACGAGAGAAATCCCGGAGCCGCTTTCAGTATCCTTGAGGGAAAACAGCTGTTTCTTATACTGTTTACGGCTGTGGTTATCGTTGTTATGCTGTATCTGATGCTTTCAAAAAGAGTGAAGAAGCCGACGTATATATGGTCCATGTCGCTTATAGTGGCAGGCGGTATCGGCAACCTTATCGACAGAGTGATAAGAGGCGAGGTAGTTGATTTTATCGATGTAAGGATAATCAACTTCGCCGTGTTCAATGTTGCGGATATATGCGCCGTTCTCGGAGCACTTGGATTACTGCTTTTTGTTGTTGCAGATGAGATAAAAGAGCAGAAGAACAAACGCTCGGCAAAGAAAAGTACAGCAGCCGGGGAAATAGAGAAATCAACAAACGAAGATAAATAACACCGCTATGGAGGGTAACGTTGCATTACGAATTTACCTGTAAAACAGGCGGCGATAGAACAGACAAGTTTCTTGCATTGCAGGATACGGGAATAACCAGATCAGCAGCCGCCGCTCTTATTGAGCAGGGCTGCTGTCTTGTAAACGGGAAAATTGCCGCCAAGAATCAGAAACTCAAAACGGGAGATACAGTGACGCTTGATGTGCCGGAGGCTCAGCCTGCGGATATTCTGCCCGAAAATATACCTCTTGATATAGTCTATGAGGACAGCGACCTGCTGGTAGTGAACAAGCCCAAGGGTATGGTGGTGCATCCTGCGCCGGGTCACTACAGCGGAACGCTTGTAAATGCGCTTATGTACCACTGCGGCGACAGCCTGTCGGGGATAAACGGGGTTATAAGGCCCGGTATCGTTCACAGGATAGACAGGGATACGAGCGGACTTCTTATCGTAGCAAAGAACGATACCGCACACAATTTACTTGCCGAACAGATAAAGGTACACAGCTTTACAAGGGAATATATGGCGGTCGTTCAGGGCGTTATAAAAGAGAACGGGACGGTCGATGCGCCGATAGGCAGACACAAGATCGACCGCAAGAAGATGTGCGTTACGACCGAGAATTCAAGAGAGGCGGTAACCCACTATTTTGTCGAGCAGACTTACAGGAACAATACGCTTGTAAGGCTTCGTCTTGAAACGGGAAGGACGCATCAGATAAGGGTGCATATGGCGTATATCGGTCATCCGGTGACGGGTGACGAGGTGTACGGAAACGGCAGTCCGAAGTGGCTATGCGGACAGTGCCTGCACGCAAAAAAGATAGGATTTATCCACCCTGACGGGCGGTATATGGAATTTGACAGCGAGCTGCCCGACTACTTCAAAAAGCTGCTCGCAAACCTCGAAACGCAGAAGACAGAGATATAAACGGCTTGAACAAAGGAAAGAAACTATGGACTTCAAAAATGTGATAATAATGAGCGATCTTGACGGCACGCTCCTTGACGATAAGAAAGAGATTTCTCCAAGGGATATGGAATCTATAAACGAATTCTGCGACAAGGGCGGAATGTTCACGATAGCTACCGGCAGAGGCTATTCAATGGCACGGCCGGTTGCACAAAAGCTGAAGCTGAGGATACCTGCGGTCATCTTCAACGGGTCGGCGGTGTACGACTTTGACAAGGACGAATTCCTGTGGCAGAGCGAGGTTACGCAGAAAGCCAGAGATTACATAAAGCTGGTCATGGACAGGTTCCCCGATGTAGGCATAGAGGTGCTTCACAAGCACACGGTATATGTGCCGGCACTGAACGATGTTGAGAGGGCTCATATGGCACTGGAGAACGTACACGGGGATGTATGCAGGCTTGACGATATACCGCATGAGGGCTGGCTTAAGGTGCTGTTTGCCTACCCTGAGGACAAGATGCCTGAGCTTGCGAGGTTCATAGATGAGCATTGTGCCGAGGGGACAAACAGGGTACTGTCTGCGCCGTTCTTCTACGAGCTTCTGCCCGAAGGCGTGAGCAAGGCTTATGGATATAAGCAGCTTCTGAGGGTGACGGGAAGCGAGGACAGGTTCACGGTGGCGGCAGGAGATTATCCGAATGACGCTGAAATGGTACGCAGTGCCGATCTGGGAGTTGCTGTAAGTAATGCGCACGATGAGGTAAAATCATCAGCTGATGTAATAATAGGATCCAACAACGAGGATCCGATGACGCAGATCATAGATATAATCAGGAAAAAGTGAGAAATCACGCTTTGAGCGACAAGTGATGAATTTCGATGAATTATAACGCTGATTTTATCCGAATATTGCAATAAAAGCAATAAGCTGTAAGCGGAAACCACTGAAGCCTAAATGTAATTATATGGGATTTGAGGTAGCGTGTGAGTAGCGAAAGGTCAGACAAGCAGAACGAGGCATTAAGAGAATTTTTGTGTTTGTATATTTCATAGAATAAGAATGCGTTGATTATCACAATGATTATAACGATGATTTGGTATAAAATACAATTAAAACTGTTGCACAATAATAAAACAGTGATATGCAATGCTATGCATTAATAGGCAATGTGCTTATTGATAAATCATATACTGCATATATCAAAGTGACGAAGTTGATTAAGGAAGAAATTTACATCGACAACGTCTAATTGTTCGACGCAGGTAAGTTTTGACAAATGGTGCGGAAAGACTTGCGGCAAAATAAAGACTGCCATAAAAATTACAGTTTGTAGAAAAAGTATGTTTTTTCAAAAAAAGTGCTTGTTCTCAATCCCTATCCCCTTTAGGACACTCTGATGGCTTTGCTTCGTGCAAAGCTTGGT
>OIEH01000254.1_pt1 | contig 35880 bp, 46 predicted proteins | sample 1604811 | NCBI WGS metagenome assembly OIEH01 (sample SAMN01760945, study PRJEB22395) | human gut metagenome | reverse complement strand
CGGCAACCGAGGTGCTGCATCGGCTACCGGCAAAGAAAGTATAGCTCTTGCTGCCGGAAAGGATTGCAAGGCAAAGGGAGCATTAGGATGTTGGATTGTGCTTGCTGAACGTGGCGAATGGGACGGAAACACTTATCCTATCGTTTCAGTCAAGGCATTTAAAGTGGACGGAAGGTCTGTTAAAGAGGATACCTTCTATACATTGGTTAATGGTGAAGCTGTAGAGGCTGATTGATTAGACAACAATTAATATAAAAAAACTAAAGATGGAGAAGAATGAATAGTAATTTAACTCACGGCTCCTTGTTCAGCGGCATAGAAGGTTTTGGATTAGGTGCGGCACTTGCCGGCATAAAGACCGAGTGGAGTTGTGAATTTGAGGATTATCAATCATTAGTAATAAAGAAAAACTTTGGAGAAGAGCATGAAATCAACAGAGATATTAGAACGTATTCAAAACCTCCGTTTGTTGACATCATCAGCGGTGGATTCCCTTGCCAGGACATCAGCATTGCTGGAAAAGGTGTCGGAATTGTCGGTGAAAGAAGCGGCCTATGGTCTGAGATGTTCAGAATTGTACGGGAAGTTGGACCTAAATACGTGCTCATTGAAAACAGCCCAATGCTCGCTGTTCGGGGATTCGAGCAAGTCCTATGCGACCTTTCCGAAATCGGGTATGATGCGGAATGGCAATGTCTATCTGGCACCGACTTTGGCATACAACAGAATAGGGAGCGATTATATTGTATTGCCTACCCCAGTGAAATCAACGGCAAACGGAGCACTCAGGAATCGGTATTTCGGAAGCCCTACTTATCGGGGCAATTTACACGAGTATATCCGGGATGGCGAACAAGACAGTCAATACCCTCACCCCGCTTTGCTGGAAAGTCTAATGGGGTTCCCGATAGGATGGACCGAACGAAGTGTATAGGCAATGCGGTTCAGCCGATAATTGCGCATTATCTGTTTGAGTGCATTAAGATATTTGATAGTAAACTAACATAATGAATGATGCCGTATGAACATTCACCAGACAATTTCCCGTTCGGATTGCACCACCATCTGAAAGCGTCATGGTGCAAGATGTGTATGGGTATTTTGAGTATATAGATGTAATAGGGGATGAAATATTTCATTCTGTAAAATTGCCGAAAATAATAGATGCCGCCTATTATATGTTGTGTTGGTGTATTGAAAAAGGATATGTTGGAAAGGAGATTGAATAATGTCAAGAGGAGAAATATTAAGGCTATCAGATTTGAAAGATATGCACGGCTCTATTACTTTGGAATATACCGGGATTCTTTACGCGGGTGTAGATAGGGAAAAGAAGCTCCGTGAATTGGCAAAAGTTAATCCGCAGGAGTATTGTCTTGCATTGGGGGTGAATGATGATAGTGAAATTTTCAAAGACATTTCGTCGGGTTCCTTAGTGTCGCCGATGAAATTTTTTAAGAAACTAAAAGGAGAATAACTATGGGATTTATAACACCGTGCTTTATACGCAAAAACACACCGGAGCTTCGGAAGAAGCTGGAAAAGTTGGGATATAGTATAATTAATGAGGGGGCTACCACTTTAGATGCACATAACTACGACGGTAAAGGGCATCACAAAAGTATTGAAGAAGGCAGGGCTATAATAACTTCTTATGGTGATAAATATGGGGTGATATATGATATAGATACCATAACCAAGAAAGGAAGGATTGATTGCGGAGCCAATGAAGAGCTTTTCTTGGGCATTGCTGCATTGAGAAATGATACAGACAAGAACCAATGGTTTGTATTGGACCATGACAACATATGGGAAGCGGTCGGATGCTACCAATACAAAGGGGATTTTATTCTTTGCAATCATGACCGGTGGTATTATGGGACAGACGTAGCACAAGCACACAAGGCTACTGTAAAGGAATTGAAAGAATTCTTTTCCCGAGAAATTGAAATTCCCACAATAAGGTGGAATATGGAAGATGTCATTTATGATGCATCCGATTATTGTCATCGTATAGGAGTTCAGAAGGTCATCGGAAAAAAGGTTGTGTATAGAAACGGAGAAGCGGCAGACGCTTCGTACTGTGTTCATTTCTATGAGAGCGAAAAAAGATGGGTCATTATGGAAAGGCTTATCGGAAGTTTGAATGCTTTCATTGTGGCAGGTGAGTACATAATAGTTACTGACAACGTTATAATACCTTTTTGTAAATTCAATCCTGCGGATATAAACGAATCAGTTAAATACAGCTTGATATAACTTCGTTCAAGATGGCTAAAAATAAAAAATTGTTTGCTCGTATTGACGATAGGACCCACATGCTGCTGTCTGAGTTGTCAAGAATGACCGGAGTCAGCATATCGGTCATTGCAAGGAGCATGTTGAAGCGTTGCATTGACGATTTGATAGACGAGGACGGGAACTGGAAAAAGAAAAATGCGGAAGATAAAGAAAGGAAAGGTCAATAAGGCTGTAATGGCAGCGGTGGCACGTAATTACGACCGTTTGAAAAGATTGTGTGCTGTGGGTGTCCACGGAATATATGGAGGAGAGGGATTCGAGGATATATTTCAGGACACGGTATTGTATGTCATTCAGGACAGCGCCTCCGTTGCATTACAGTCGGATGACCAGATTGTGGAGCATTTTCTTTATAGGTTCAATATGATTAAATTCCAAAGAATAAATGATGATAAGGCAAGGAGGGAGGTAGAGTATGCCGACTATAAACAAAGGCAAGAGAAGGACGGTTCAGAAGGGTAACCATTACGATGCAGAAAGAAGGGCCGTATATAACTCGGAGAGGTGGAAGAGGCTACGGGCATGGAAGTTCGCAAACGACCCGCTCTGTGAGATGTGTCTTCAGGAAGGTAAGGTTGTTCCTGCCGAGGACATCCATCATGTGGTTTCGTTCATGAGCACCGACAACCCTGAACAGCGTATGTTCTTGGCATATGATTACGACAATCTGATGAGTCTGTGCAAGGTACACCATCAGGAATTACATAACAGAACAGCTAAATAATAATGAGATGAGCCGTCCACCGATAAGATATATTGTCCAGATTGATAATATATATCTGGCTGATTTGATGTTTTACTGGGTATATTTCAATCAGCCGTGCTCTCTTTTATTTCAGAAGCCGAAGACAGAAGGTCTTTCTGCCGTGAAGCTTGTCGTTGATAGCGATGAGTCTGCAAGTTTTTTGCTACGAGTGAAAGAAAAGACTGGATGCAGGCTTTATGAGGTGGATAGATAGCATGGCATGATGTTTTGCCGTGTATGGAGGAAGGGGGGGATATGGGGGTATATTTTTACAGTTTTCACCTTCCTAACCTCACCCGACCCTTCTCGACACAAACAGCATTCTTTTGAAAAAAGCCAAAGTGTTGTGATGTGTTAAAATGATGCTTTGACAGACAAAATTATGGTTCGTAGAAAAAGCCCGCGCAATGGAGAAAAGAAAAATAAGTTTCCGGCTTCCGAAGACGGTGACGTATAAGGAGGCCCGTAAGACCATATCGGATATAGTCCGTCAGATTGAGGAGGAGAGGGAGCTTGAGGCTTCCGATATACCCCAGCTGCATCGGATGGCTACGGCATACAACGCCTATATTGACTGTGTGAGAGTAGTGTCGGAAAAGGGATTGACCATGAAGAACATCAAGGGGGAAATGGTCAAGCGCCCGGAGGCCAATCTGCTGAAGGAGAATTGGAGCCAGTATCTTGAGCTTGCCAAGGAGTACGGACTGACAGCCAAGAGCAAGTCGCTTATCAAAGGTAAAACGGCTTCCAGGGAGGAGGACAGCCCGGCTGATGAGTATTTTAGGAAAAAGGCGACTCAGAATGAATAAACCATATTACAGATATGCGCAGGAGGTTATTGAGGGAAAGATTGTGGCGGGTGAATTCATACGTTCTGCCTGCGAGCGTTTTTTTTCTCTTATGGAGGATGATAGGTATGAATTCCGGGAAGACAAGGTGGATGACGTGATAAATTTCTTTCCTTATTTGAAGCACTTCAAGGGAAGGCACGCCGACAAACCTTTTACTTTGGAGCCGTGGCAGGAGTGGATTGTAGCCAGCATATACGGTTTCTATGTAAGGGAGGACGGTTCCCGTCTGACCCAGACTGTATATATAGAAGTGGCGCGCAAAAACGGGAAGACCGCGCTTGCGGCAGGCATAGGATTGAATGCCTTGATAAATGACGATGAGGCTGGTGCGGAGGTATATTTTGCGGCGAACTCAAAGGAGCAGGTAAAAATATCCGCGTGGCCTCTGTGCTCCAATTTCGCCAAGAAATTTGACCCGAAGAACCGTTACCTTCAGGTGTTCCGGGATACTATCACATTCGAGAAAACATCATCATGGCTCAAAGTGCTCGCCGCTGATTCAACCAAGCTTGACGGCCCCAACCCGTCCACGTTCGTGCTGGATGAGTATCATGCGGCAAAGAACAACAGTCTGAAGGCTGTATTGGAATCGGGGCAGGGAACCCGAGACAATCCCTTGGAAGTCATCATTACCACTGCAGGTTTTGACAAGCTCGGTCCTTGTTATGAGTTGAGGACTACCGGTACGGAGATTTTGAAGGGTCTGAAAGAGGATGACTCCTTTTTTGTCGCCATATACTCCCTGGACGAGCAGGATGATTGGAAGGATGAAAAGGTGTGGGTGAAGTCCAATCCGAACATCGAGGTAACCGTCAAGCCGTCTTATATCCGCAAGGAAATACGCAAGGCGATAAACACCCCGTCGGATGAGGTGAACGTCAAGACCAAGACCTTGAATATGTGGTGTGATGCGGAAACAGTCTGGATACCGGAGCATTATATCCTGAATTCTTCCAAGAAAATCCGGTTGGATGATTTCGAGGGCATGGATTGTTATATGGGAATCGACCTTTCAAGCACGAGTGATTTGACTTGTGCCGCCTTCATGTTTCCCACGGAGGACAAATATTACTTCAAGGCAAAGTATTATCTGCCGGAAATGGCATTGCAGGAGCGCCGGTTCAAGGAGTTGTATGGTGAATGGCGTCGGCAGGGACTGATTACGATAACACCAGGCAATGTAACCGATTACGATTATATCCTCAACGACATAATGGACATAAGAGCCAACGTGTATATCCAGAAGATAGCGTACGATACATGGAACGCCACACAGTTCACCATCAATGCCGAGGAGAAGGGGTTGCCTATGGAGCCGTTCAGCCAGGTACTCGGGAATTTCAACCGTCCGACCAAGGAGATGGAGCGTCTGATTTTGTCCGGAAAGGCGGTAATAGACAATAACGTGATAAACCGTCACTGCTTCCGTAATGTGGTCATGGCCCGTGACCGTAACGGGAATACCAAGCCGTCTAAACAGTTTGAAGAAAAGAAGATAGACGGAGTGATAGCTATGCTGGAAGCATTGGGGGTATATCTTGTTTCTCCTCATTACGGAGAATTCTATTAGAATTTCGATTTTTGACAGACACTTTTTTGGTTAGTGGAAAAGTGTATGTATGAAAGTAAAGATTCCTTTTACAAATTGGGAAATAAGAAAGGCTTCCAAGCAGGAAATATCACGTGTTCCTGCCTGGAATTATTCGGGTCCCCATCCGGTATTGTACAGCCGGAGCAAGCCGATGCTCCTTTCTACTGTATATCGTTGTGTGGACCTCATATCGGACAGTGTGGCAGTCCTCCCGTTGAAGACATATCTGCTTGACGGGGACGGATTCAAGAAGGAGCATAAGAGCCATCCGGCATACGTGCTGTTGGATTTGGAGCCGAATGAGGATATGACGAGGTTTGTTTTCTTCAAGACGCTCATGGTGTCGGTCCTTCTTACCGGAAACGGGTATGCCTATATAGAGAGGGACAGTAAGCTGAATGTGCAGCAGTTGATTTACATTCCGACGTCGCAGGTGTCTGTCCAGTGGATTACCGACAAAAGGGGTATCATGCGCAAGCGCTATCAGGTGACCGGATTCAAGGAGCTTGTCGAGCCGAGAGACATGATTCATGTGCTGAACTTCTCTTATGATGGCATAATAGGTGTCTCCACCCTTACCCATGCAAGGCAGACCCTTAACATAGCCACCAGCAGCGAAGAGCATGCCGCCGGTTTCTTTGAGTCCGGGGGAGCTGTCTCGGGCATTTTGTCCGTAGATGGGAAAAGGCTGAACAAGGAACAGCGGGACGAGATATACCAGGTGTGGTATGACCGGATGGAGAACCATCCGAACGGCATAGCGGTTCTGGAGGGTAACATGAGGTATCAGCCCATCACGATTTCCCCCAAGGACAGCCAGCTTCTTGAAAGCAGGCTGTTCAATGTGACGGACATATGCCGGTTCTTCTCAGTGTCCCCGGTCAAGGCGTTCGACTTGTCCAAGTCGAGCTATTCAACTGTTGAGGCTACCCAATTGCAGTATCTGACCGATACGGCTTTGGCTGTAATCACCAAGATAGAGCAGGAAATCAACCGGAAGGTGTTCCTGCCTTCCGAGCGTGGTCGCATAATGGCCGAGTTTGACACTTCTGCCATACTTAGGACGGATAAGGCGGCTCAGGCGGCCTATTGGAAAGACATGTTCTATATCGGAGGCGCGACCCCCAATGAGATACGTCGGGAAAGCAATCTTCCAAGGAAGGAGAATGGCGATGAGGCCTTCGTTCCGGTCAATGTGCAGACCCTTGACACCGCTTTGTCGAATAAAAATCAGCCCGACCAGCAAAAAAAAATATTGGAAAGGACGAAGAAAACCCCGTTTTGACAGACAATTTTTTGGTTACTGAGTAAAAGCGTGATTTATGGAAAAAGAAAAAGAAATCAGAAACGTCTCCTCTCAGTTCAAGATAGCCGGAGAGGGGGATGAGACAAGGACCGTCGAAGGATATGCCTTCCTCTTCAACGTGCCCTCTGACGGTCTATCCTTTCAGGAGACCATCGAACCGGGCGCGGCAGACGGAGTAATTGCAAAAAGCGATGTTTTTGCCGTCCTGAATCATGGTCAGGAGCGCGGTATATTGGCCCGCAGCAAGTATGGCAAGGGTTCTTTATCCCTGACTGTTGACGAGAAAGGTCTGAGATACAGTTTTGAGGCACCGAAAACAGCCTTGGGTGACGAGCTGCTCGAGAATTTGCGTCGTGGGGAGATAGACCAGAGTTCCTTCTGCTTTGATGTGGAGAAGGATGCTTGGGAAAAAAGGTCGGATGGCACTTGGAAACGTACCATCAGCAAGATTGGCAATCTTTATGACGTTTCCCCGGTGTATAACGCTGCCTATAGCAAGACATCCGTATGCTTGCGCGGAAAGGAGCAGGCAGAGAAGGAAATCGAGGCGAGGGAAAGTCTGAACTTGGATGAATACTATTCCAATATTGAAAAATTATTAAACATCTAAAAGTTATGTCGAAAGAAAAGAGTATTACAGAATTGAAGGACGAGAAGAACCAGATTTCTGCTCGTTCAAAGGCCATCATTGAAAAGGCCAGGGGAGAGAAACGGCAGTTGAATGCTGAAGAGAATGAACAACTTGGCGCCAATCAGTGCCGTATGGCTGAGATTAACCTTGAGATAGAGGAGAGGGAGGACGAAAACCGTCAGAAAGGCCGTTCCCATCAGCCGAAGGGAGGCAGATTCTCATTGCGTCGTGCAATATCCAACATGGTTGACGGAAACCCGCAGAACGATGTTGAGGCAGAGGTTATAGAGGCTGCTACCACACACCACAATACGTCAGGCGCTCAGATGGCAGACAGACGCGGTATAGTGGTTCCCGTAAGCGTAGAGAGGCGTGCGGCATTTACTGCTGCCACCGAAGCGGCAACGGGAGTTGTCATTGACGAGGAACAGCAGGAGATGCTTCTGCCTTTACAGTCTGCTCTTGTGCTGTCCCGTGCCGGTGCCCGTTTCATGACCGGGTTGCAGGGGAATATCTATTGGCCGGAATTCTCTGGTGCAAACGTGTTCTGGGAGGCTGAGAACGCCAGCGCCAAGGATGGAGCCGGTGCGTTCAGCAAGGGAGACTTGTTCAAGCCTTTGCGTCTGACCGCTTATGTGGACATTTCCAAGCAGTTGCTTGTTCAGGAGAATGCTTCCGTCGAGGCGTATATACGCCAGGCTATAGCTGTAGCCATCGCCCAGAAGATTGAACAGACAGCATTCAGCAAGGAAACCAGCGTGGCTAATACGCCGGACGGCATGTTTGGCACGCTTGACTCTACCATTAAGGGAGATATGACCTGGGCACAGATTGTCGCAATGGAGACCAATGCCGACGCGCAGAATGCCTTGTTCGGAAACTTGTCTTATATCCTGCACCCGGCACTTGTCGGAAAGGCCAAGACAAAGGTAAAGGATGCTTCCGGTGCGGGCGGTTTCATCTTTACCGGCAACGGGGACGGTCAGTTGAACGGATACCGTGCGCTCAGAACAAATAATCTGCCGAAAGGTATCGGAGAAGGCACGGATGAATACGGTATTGTATTCGGTAACTGGGCAGATTACTTTATCGGTCAATGGGGCGGTATAGAGTTGTTGGTTGACCCGTATACCCAGGCATTGAAGGGTACAGTGAGACTTATTACCAATTCATATTGGAATATGGGCTTTATCCGTAAGGAGTCGTTCTGCATAGCATCCATGAAGTAATATGGCATACGTCGATTTGCAACTGGCCAAGCGTCATCTCAATGTAGAGCAGGAGTTCACGGATGATGACGAGTATATATCCGGTCTCATCGAGGCGGCTGAGGTAGTTGTGTCGAAGGATATTTGCGTGGAGCTGGATACATTGGTGGAGGAAGGCGGGAAGGACATTCCCGCGCCTCTCCGTCAGTGTATCCTTCTGATGGTGGGGCAGTTCTATGCCAACCGCGAGCCGGTGGCTTTCGCCCAGACATCGGAAGTGCCGTTGTCTTATTCGCACCTTGTGGCGCTTTATCGGAACTATGCGGGATGAGAGCTGGACTACTGAAATATACGCTTGTATTCAAGGAACCGGTGGAGACAGTCTCCGAGATGGGTTCTGTGGAAAAGTCCTATAGGGAAGTGTTCCGTTGCCGGGCTTCACGCAAGAAGCAGACACTGTTTTCAAAGGAAGATACCGCTTATGAGCAGTTCGTGAACCAGACGATTGTCATGCAGACGCGCAAGTATCCTCAAATCAAGTACGGATGCCGTGTGGAGTATGCCGGATGTACCTGGGAGATAAAGATGCTTGAACCTAACGGCAATGAGTTGACAATAACGATGAGGAAGGTGGATGTATGATTGATGTTTCGATTATAGACCGGGAGAATATACAGTACCTTATTAATGGGCTTGAAGACTTCGAGAAGGACAAGGCCGTAAAAAGTGGGCTTCGTTCTGCGATGAATGTTTTTCGCGCAAGGGGGAAAAACAACTTGCGCAGTAGGCTTCTTTTTCACGGAAGGCATACCGGGCATTTGATGAATTCTTTTACGACGAGAATTAAGCGAAGAAAGCTCGGGGGATTGGCTGGGTTTGACCGCCCCGGAGGAAATCATGCCCATTTGGTGGACATGGGCACCAAGAGACGTTATACTACCGGAAAAAAGAAGATGCGTAAGGGAATATATCGCGGAGTTATGCCGGCTAACAGCTTTTGGTCAGACGCAGAGCAGACCGAGAAGGGGAAAGCGATGCAGGCTCTGTATAAGGGAATAGAAACAGCCGTACAACGAATAATTGAAAGAAAATGAACATGTTCAAGATAACCGCTGAAATCCGGTCTCTCCTCCTTCAGAACGAGGAGATAAAAGGATTTGTCGGGGAAAGGGTTTTTCCGATAATGGCACCGGAGGATACGGTTGGCGATTTTATTGTATATCAGCGTGACGAGTTGAAGCAGGAATATACGAAGATGGGTGTAGCCACCCAGGTATCCGTTCTTTATCTGACTGCCGTCAGCGAATCCTATGTAAGAAGCAACAGTCTCGCCTCTTTGATTTATGACACTTTGTCCGGTGACTTCAAGGACCCGGATATGCGTATACAGCTTGAAGACTCCACGGAGGACTTCATTGATAAGAAATTTATTCAGGTATTACAATTTTCAATTAAACAACGATAATTATGGCAGCAACAAAATTAGATTCAAGTAAAGACATCTACAGAGGTGAGTTGTTCGTGTTCGCGAAGCCTGACGATTCAGGAGAATCGGATGTGCTTCCGTTGGCTTTTGCCACAACGGCAACATTGGAAATCACAACGGAAGAGGTGGATATTTCCAACAAGATGATGGGAGGATGGGCAGGTTCATTGCCCGGGAAGAAGAGTTATACGGTATCAAGCGAAGCGCTTGTTACCCGTAAGGAGGGTGCATTGAGTTACGACACTCTTCTGAAAGCCCAGATTGACGGTAAGGTATTGGACTTCTTTTTCGGGGAGGCTGCGGTTGCTGACCAGGACAACAATGGCGGTACGTTCACTCCCGACAAGACCAAGAAGAATTACACTGGCCGTATCATGATAACCTCCCAGTCCTTGACTTCGGAAGCCGGTCAGATAGCCAAGCTCAGTGTGTCTTTCAAAGGTATTGGTGCGCTGGAGCAGGTGGAAGGGACAACGGGAGGATAAAGAGGAAGTCTTTCGTCTGCTGTGTGGCAGCTATCTAACTTGCTTGTAAAACAAAAGGCGGTCATATGATGGCCGCCTTTTGTAATAATGGTAAATCATATAAAACAAATTACAACTATAGTTATGCATACACAATTCACCCGTCTGACTATTAAAGCCATAATCCGTTGGGAGCAGTTAAGGGGACGTTCCTTCTCTTTGATGGATTACACCGACCGGGAAGACATAGTTGCCTTGCTGTACACTGCCTATATTACTGAACATGGTGGAAACTATACGCAAGAAGTGTTCAGCCAAGTCTTGATGGACGAAAAGATGTTTGCCGCGATGTCTTCTGAAGTGGGGAGGGTGATGGAGGTTATATCGCAATTCTCCAGAAAAAACGGCAATTCTGTTTCCGAAACCGACACATCTACCACTCCTGACACTATTGGAAGTATTGTGTCAACACTCATCATGTCCGGCCTTGATGCCCATTATGCCTTGAATGAGATGGAATTGCAGGACCTGCCGCTTTATATAGAAGCCTATGAGAACAAGAGGAAGGACGAGATGGAGAATGCGCGGCTGTGGACTTATCTTACAATACTTCCGCACATAGACGCGAAGGCTATGGAGAACGGGGCCAAGGACCTTATCACTTTCCCATGGGAACAGAAACCCAAGGAGGAAACCGAGATAAATGATGCAGAAGTGGAAAGATTTGAGGAATTTTTAAAGAAAGGAAAGAAATTATGGCAGGAAAATTAAGTTTCAGTATTGCGATAAACCTTCTCACCGAGAACTTCAAGAAGGGAACCAATCAGGTGAAAGCCGGTTTCAAGGCCATGCAGATGCAGGTTGTCACCTTTGCTGCCGCGCTTGGTGCCGGTGGTATAGGGTTGAGCAATCTGGTCTCTCGGTTCGTGGATGTGGCCCGTGAGACTAACCGGGTATCTACCGCATTAAAGAACGTTTCGGGGAGCATGTCCCAGTATGCGGACAACCAGCGCTTTCTGGTTGACATGGCAAAGAAGTACGGTCTTGAGATTAACGCTCTGACCGGGAATTTCGCCAAGTTCACGGCTTCTGCCTCCGTTTCCAACATGTCCATGGAGGAGCAGCGGAAAATATTCGAGTCGGTTTCCCGTGCCGTTACAGCTTTCGGCATGAGTGCGGAGGACAGCAACGGGGTATTCTTGGCTTTATCCCAGATGATGAGCAAGGGGAAGATTAGTTCTGAGGAGCTTCGTTTGCAGATGGGGGAACGCCTGCCTATTGCTTTGCAGGCAATGGCAAAGGCCGCAGGCACCTCGGTTGCGGGTCTCGATAAGCTGCTGAAGGAAGGCAAGCTTATGAGTGCTGATGTACTTCCGAAGTTTGCGGACGCTTTGAATGAGATGATTCCCAATGTGGATACGAATAATCTGGAGACATCCGTCAATCGGCTCAAGAATATATTCACAGAACTTGTGAACAGCATGGATGTCCAGGGGAAGTACAAGTCTTTGGTTGATTGGCTGGCCGGAGCACTGGACTCGTTGAAAGGTAAGATAAGTGGGATATTCACATTCATAATCGGAATTATCAGCGGTAAGTTGCTTTTGTCTGTCACTAAATACTTCGCCCAATTCTGGAAGCTTATAGATACTACCATAAGCAAGGATGCGGTTGCTCAGGAGCAGATGAAGAAGGCAACGGAAGCAAGGATTGCAGCGGAAAAGGCTTATCAGGAAACACTTACCGATTATGAAACTATAGAGAACAACAAGCGACTGGCTTCAAAAAAACAGTTGGCGGCTGCTGAAAGGGCTTTGAATCAGGCGGTGTTAGCGGAAAAGAAAGCCATTGATATAGCGAAGACTGCTTCGGAAAACGCAGCCGCTGTACAGACTTCAAATATATGGGCAAAGTCTCTGAAATCAATAAAAATCGGGTTTGTACAGTTATGGCGCACCATTACGGGCTTGCTTAAGTCTTTTTTGCCGATAGCCATAATTTCCGGTATATCTGCTCTCGTTAGCTATCTGGTTGAGGCTCGCAAGGAAGCAACTCGTATTAAAAATATATTTGCTGACTATAAAAAGGAAGTTGCCGGTGCATTGTCCTCCACTTCTGCTGAGGTGGCTCAATTGCGTGTGTTGCAAGAGTTGTACAATAAGGCTACCAAGGACCAAAAGCTACAAGAGCAGTACCGGAAACGTATAGGAGACATCATCGGGCAACAGATAACCAAGGAACAGAATGTAAATGATGTAATAGCCAAACGCATTAAATTATTGGAGGCCACTGCTACTGCTGATTTTTATACTCAAAAGAAAATAGAAACCGAAGAGAAAAATAGAACGCTTGGAATTAGTTCTGGTATCGGAGAACAAAATATAAAACATCTTGCTACTATAAAGGAAGAAAGCAGAGGAGGGTATTGGCAAAAAGTAAAGGCAATAACTGGTAATTCTTTTATCAGAAATAGGGAAATAGATAAAATTGTAGATGAATATTCCCAGAATTTAAAAGTAATAGGAGATGTAAATAAACGTATTGAAGACGCAGAAAAATACATCACTAAGAATGAAAAAAAAACAGTTATCACCGGTTTGTCAGATGATAAAAAAAAGAAGACTACCCTTCAAAAGCAGCAGGAATCCTACTACAGAGAATTGGAGGAACTGAACGCTGAATTGGGAATAGGTAAGATTACCCAGGCTGAATACAACAAGGCGTTAGGTGAGTTGAATATAAAGATGTATGCCCAGGCGAGGGGTACGAGGGACAAGCAGACCCTTGAAAGTGAATACTACCGGGCATTGAAGACCGCTGCGGATGAGGCCGTATCCAACCGTGATAGGAACGCTGCCCTTGTGGAGTTCGAGAGGGTGCAGAAGGAATACAACGAAAGAGTCAAGGAAGCCCAGAACCAGCAGGCAAAGGGTGTGTTGTCCCAGAAACAGCTTAACGAGAACATCGTTTCACTTTCAGTAGAGGCGGCTAAGGCTGCTGCCGGGATAAAAGGTATAGGAGACAGTGCGGACGGGTTCATAGCGGCCATGCAGTTTAATGCCCGGGCGTTCGCCGCTCCTATCAAGGTGAAGCCAAGAGATACGACATTTGACTACAAGAAGACAGAGCTGGAGATAACCCAGGAGGAGTTGGATAAGGCCAAGGAGATAGCGGAAGCATATAAGGAAAGAGCGAAAGAGCTGGGAGAGGAATTATCCGATGAGCTGGCGAATGCCATGGCCAATGTGCCGGATTTGGAAGAAAAATTGAAAATAGCTCAGGTCAGGCAGGATGTCAAGGATTTCACGAAAGAACTGAATGAGGGTTTGTATTCCGGAATTAAGGATGTGGCAAGTTCTTCCGACCGTGTAGTAAGTGCGTTTGAAAACTTGCGTGATGTTATGAACGACGTTGACGCTACTGCTTGGGAACAGATAATGGCAATATGGAATGCCATGACAAATACAGTGGATGCTTTCATGAGCATTATAGAGACCATACAGACCATTACGAAACTGACCGAGAAATTGGGTATGGCAAAGAAAGCGGAGGCGGTCATTGATACGGCCACGACCGCCACAAAGGTAGCGAATGCCGAAACGGAAGCTGCTGTTGATACGGCCACGACCGCCACGGAAGTAACGAATGCCGGAACTGAGGTTGCCGCCAATACAGCAAAGGGTGCCAGTGCTGCCGGCGCCAGTGCTGCCAAATTGCCTTTCCCTGCAAATATAATCGCTATCGGTGGAGCAATCGCAGCAGCCATAGCAGCCTTCGCCCTTATTCCCAAATTCGCACAAGGCGGTATTATTACAGGTGGCCCGACCTCAGGAGACAAAATATTAGCCCGTGTAAACTCCGGGGAAATGATTCTGAACCAGCGTCAGCAGTCCAACCTTTTCAAGGCGATAAACTCTGGTAATATTGGGGGTGCGAAAAGCTTGTCGTCGACAGTGACCACCAGGGTTCGGGCAAAGGACCTCATTCTCGCGATAAACAATGAATTGAAATCACAAGGAAAAAAGCCAATATTATGAGTTACGGACTGATTTATACCATACCGTTCGCCTCGTTGGAAGAGGTGTCTTATATTGTTAAAATAGAAAAGGAAGGATATGACGGAGAAAGCACGGAATTAGTGGCAGGAGCTAATCCGTTTGTTGTGGAAATATCAAATGAAGAGTTTTTATATACTCCTTCGAGATTCTCCACTGCCACAATAGAGGTTGTTGGTAGTGATTATCTTCGTACACTGTTCTCTACCGATTATAGGCAGTTTCGTGTCACGTTGGAGAGAAATGGGGTAGCAGAGTGGTGCGGATATATCAAGCCGGAACTTTATACTCAGGATTATTCTTCTGATTTGTTCTCGTTGGAGATGGAATGCATATCGGCCATGTCGGTGCTGGAATACTTGGATTACACCATAAAGGGCGAGGAAAAATCCTTTGTTTCATTATGGTACTTATTGAAACGCTGTATAGGGGAGTCTGGGGGTAACTACGCCTCAGTATATATACCTCATGTGTATGCGTCCGGTGCAAATCAGTATGTGTCCGGTGAGAATGTTCTCGAAAAGATGCTCATCAGCGAGCAGGATTTTTTCGACGAAGACGGTAAACCCATGAAACTAAAAGAAGTGCTGGAGGAAATTTGCAAGTTCTTGAATTGGACTTGTGTAGACTGGAAAGGAGAGCTTTATTTTGTTGATATAGACCATGAGGGAACATACAATAAGTACGATTTATCATTAGCGGCTAAGGAAGAGATGGGGGTGAACAGCCTGATAGTGCAAGATATAGGATTTGCCGGTTCCGGTCACTCCTTGGATATTCTTCCGGGTTACAACAAGGTGACAGTCAAGTGCAACAATTATCCGGTGGGGAAGATATTCCCGGAGGAGGATTTTAAAACACTTTTCCGTCTTGGAGACAAATTGTTGTATGCGAGGGAATTCGTGAAGGACAATAAGGTTTCCAGAAAGGTTTATTTCTTGCCGAATGAATATAAAATGTACCATTACGAACCGGGAATAACACAGAATCCGGTGAATGAAGATGCAATAAGGAATATGTCTCTTGATGATGTTGAACTTTTGTATGGGGCTATACCGATAAAAAGATGCAATTATGAAATGGAAAAGAATGGAGACAAGTGGGAGCCAAATATTACCAACTACAATTACGAAGACCTGATACAGATAAGGACGGTGCTTTATCCATCAGGCGCACGGCCGGATGACACGAAATACAATTTAAAATCCGATAACCCGATATTGACTTTTGAAAGGCCTCTTCCTACTGCGTTATATAAAGACGGTGCGTTTGCCATACAAGGAAGTGTGCAGCTTGTGCTGGCCTCAAAAGCCGAATTGCCGACATTGGTCCCTATAGATGAAATGTATTCGTTCGGGGATGATTTGCCCAGATTTCACACACCCCCGTATTTTGTCTGTGAGTTCTCGATAGGTGATAAATATTGGAATGGGACCACTTTCACGAACGGATATTCCACATTCAACGTATATATTGATGACGGCAAGGATGGAACATTCCATGAACCGGTGTCGGGCGGTTTCCTTAGTATAAAATCTACCAAGACATTGAGTATGCCTTATGACGGGTTGGACGGATATATCATGCCGTTGGGCTTTTCGATTGGGGGACAGCCAAAGTTTGTCATAAAGAGTTTTATCGGGAAATTGTTTAGTGGATATGTGAATTGTTTTTTAAAGGATTTGAAATGTGTTTTCCAGAAGATAGACGGTATGACGGATACAGATGATTCTGACCGTGTTTATGAGAATGTCCTGAATGAAAGTTTTATCAATGAACTTGATGAGATAGAATTAAAAATAAGCTCATACAATGATGACGGGGCATGCTATAGCAAGGTGTTGCTTGATGGTAATTACCTCACAGATAATATGTATAATTCCATTCTTGGAAAGAACAAGCGACCTGAAGAACTGCTGATAACCCGTATAATCAACCATTATAGCGATACTCGGATAAAGCTCACCCAGATAGTTAAAAATAGTAAAGAAATATCTCCGCTGACGATTTTGACAGACAATTTTTTGGTTAGTAAAAGATTTATCAACGCCGGCGGTTCCATTGATTATGCTGCTGACCGGTTTGAGTGTATAATGATTGAGAAATGAAGGAGATACCAATAATATCAAGAACGACCCCAGCAAAGCCTCGCTCTGCCAACTATCCTATTTCATCGTCACCATCCGGTGGCGGTGGAACGGTTTCGGTTTCTCCGGGGGGAGGCGTCGGGATTGATATTATAAAGACCGGGGACTCCACTGCTTTTTCGGACACAAATGTATTGTCATCACTAAGGGCTAACGATGAGTTTATTAATAGGAAGAAGGACAGCAGTGTAACGGCTATTGTCGATTATCTGAAGGGGCTGAAAATAAATGGGATGCCGGTTACAAGAATCCTGAACAAAGATACGGAAGAAGGGGAGTTTTCGGATACGGATATAATGAGTGCGTTGCGTGTTATCGCTGAGATAGCGGCTCACGATGAAGAGTTGAAAAAGCTTTTCCTCAGCAAGACCACCAACGACCGCACTCCCTTCAAGCTGGAAGTTGGCGACAAGCTCACCGCGGAGAAGGGAATTCAGATTGGCGAGAGCTTTGTCCCTGGCATTGTAACTGGAAGTGGTGGATTTTTCGACAAGTTTGCCAACGGTGAGGTTGAATCCCTTATTATACGCCGTTTCCTTGAAGTGCCGGAGTTGCGGTTCAACCGTGTGAAGATAGAACTCGGTGACAAGTGGAATGCTCCCGGTGCTGGTATATTTGAGAGTGTGGAACCGGACAAGGACTCGGAAGGTAATCCGCTGATGACTGGTACCGGATACTTGAAACTGGAAGAGGGTGAATACGGCGCTATCGCTGTCGGTGATATATGCATGGGTATCTTCCACAGTGAGAATCCATCGGACAATGCTTCATCTGACAGTGACGACAGCCGCGGTAACTTCATGTTCGCAGGTTTCTACACTTGTTACTTCACCATAACAGAGATAACGGGCAGTGACAACAAGCAGTTCCGCTATCAGCTGCGTCCGGTCAGTGACAGATGGAAACTCACGTTTCATCCGTCAGCGGCCATGCATTTTGTTTCCTACGGCTCGTTTACGGACGAATCCCGTCAGACCTCGCAATATACAACACGCACTTACACCCGTATGCTGTGGAAACAGAACACGTGGGAGATTTCGTCCGCAAACATTGCGATGCAGTACGGGGACCTCTCCAATATGAGCATACACGGATTGGATATGGTCGGATACTCGATGTATCTGAACAGTGTATACTTTACCGGGCGTATAAAGGAGGTAAAGCCTGACGGTACCCCGATATATAGGGCCAATGACCGTGGTGCATGGGTATCCGGCACAAAATACGACTTTTACGACCGTGTTTCCCATAATGGGAGCATATGGCTGTGTGTCAATGAAAGTGGAACCAATTCCGAACCGGCTAAAGGTAATCCGGACTGGTTGCTCCAGGTGGAGAAGGGTGAAGACGGTAAGGACGGTGGGCAAGGTCCCCAAGGTGTGCCCGGACCTGCCGGAGCTGACGGGAAAACCCTATACACATGGATAAGATATGCCGATGACGCGCAGGGTGGAGGTATAAGCAACAATCCTACCGGAAAAGCGTATATAGGCTTCGCCTACAACAAGGAGACCGCTACGGAAAGTAATGACCCCTCCGACTATACATGGAGCGATATAAAGGGAGAAGACGGTATACCGGGTGCTGCCGGTGCCGACGGAAAGACCTATTACACATGGGTTGCCTATTCGGACAATGCGGACGGAACGGGCATGTATCAACAGCCTAAAGACACGACCAAATATATCGGTATAGCCGTCAACAAGGAGACTGCTACAGAAAGCAACAATCCTTCCGACTATACGTGGTCGAAATTCAAGGGTGAGGACGGCCAAGGCATGTCTTCACTTGGCTCTTGGTATACCGGACTTATCGTGCCAAAATTGGGTATTGTTACCATGGGAGGAAGTACCTTCTGCGCGAAAGTGCAGACTGTCAATCCCCCGTTATGGTGTGTTACGGACAGCCAGGGCAGACGTATATTGCAGACCCAGGATGGAGGAAAGACATACGGCTACATCTTGACCGGGGAAATGAATACGGAGGAATACGACCTGCTTGTCCAGAGCGGTAAGGACGGAAGCGATGGGACGGACCACGAATGGATATACACTCGTAACACTACCGGCGTTGCCCCCTCTCGTCCATCAACATCCCAGACTGACGATTATGTGCCGTCAGGGTGGACCGATGACCCAGTTGGCGTAAGCGAGTCCATGCCGTATGAATACGCTTCTGTCAGAACCAAGCAGAACGGTGTATGGGGAGATTTTTCCTCTCCTTCATTGTATGCGAAATGGGGATTTGATGGCAAGGGTGTGAAGAATGTGGATGTTCTGTATGCAATATCCACAAGCAACAGCACTGCACCGACTACCGGCTGGCAGACGGACGCTCCGGCATGGGAGAACGGCAAGTATATATGGAGCAAGACCGTCACCACGTATTCGGACGATTCCGTGGAGGAGACTTCTCCGGTATGCATAACCGGTGGGGTAGGCGCTACCGGAAAGGGTGTCAAGACCATAACGGAATACTACTACATGTCAACGTCTGCCACAACCCTCACCGGAGGAAGCTGGAGCACTACCCGTCCTACGTGGGAGAACGGCAAGTACATCTGGACGAAAAGCATCATCACCTATACGGACAACACGACTTCCGAGACGCCGGGTATATGCGTTACCGGAGAGAAGGGAGATAGCATAACCGCCATGGGTAACTGGTATACCGGACTTATAGTACCTAAGCAGGGGGTGGTTACAATGGGAGGTTCATCTTACATTGCCAAGAAGGAAACCACTAACCCTCCCTTGTGGACAGTTACGGACAGCCAGGGCAGACGCATCTTGCAGACCCAGGACGGTGGCAAGACTTACGGCTATATTCTGACTGGCGAGATGAATTCCGCGGAGTATGACCTGCTGGCTTCAAAGGGAGAAGATGGAAAACCCGGAGCTGATGGCAAGCCTGGAGTTGACGGGAAACCTGGAGCTGATGGTAAGCAGGGTATACAAGGGTGTATCATAAGGCATTCAGAATGGAGCAAGTTCAGTGTCCAATACCGTAATGACGAGTCATTGACGAGCGGTACCCGTTATCTGGACGTTGCTCTTGTTAAAGATTCCCAATCGCCGACCGGATGGGAAGCATATAAATGTAAGAATACGCATACAAGTAGCGCATCAAATGCTCCTGGTACATCAGGAGGGGCTTCCTATTGGGAAGTGTTCTCTATGACCGCGTCGTACATCTTTACGTCGCTCATCATAGCCAAAGATGCGAGCATTGACTTCATGCAGGGCAACCAGCTACTCATTAAGAAGAGTGACGGGGAGACTGTGACAGCAGGTCTTTCCGGTTCGGAAAAAGGCAGCAAGGTGCGTATATGGGCTGGAGCGCACGAGCCTGAAGACGCCCCGTTCCGAGTGACTGAGAGCGGTAACTTTGTCAGTACAGAAGCAGAAGTCGAAGGAAGCATTACCGCAAGGAAAATGAACTTGAAGGTGTGTACAAATTCAGACAATGAATCACCTAATGGTTCTATAATCCTTTATCCAAAGAATTTAGGGCCTCTTCCGGAATTGGAAGCTGGCACTTGCCAGGAAATGAAGATGTTGTTCCCAATTGCGACAAGGGTTCCCCTTTCCGTAACTTTAACGACTACATCTGCCAATGTGAAGATTGCGCCTAATGGCTCTATAATTGATTCTGTGTCAAGTTATGATATAGTAGATGCTTACGGATATCATGAATTAATCGGGTTTAGATATCCCGATGGAGACATTACCTATTGGTGTGTATTTAAAAAATGAAAGAGTATATGAAAGTATTTTATGAAAGCAAGTTAGCGAAATGGCTGCTGTGGCAGGGCTACAGCACCATTACATTGGGATGCTTCGTCTTCACCAAGAAAAGCAAGGAGGAAATGAAGCAGAGTACACTTAACCATGAGGCGATTCATGTGCGCCAATGGGAAGAATGTATGATTGCATCGGCTGTGCTGCTGACGGTAATCATGCTGTTTGCCGGATTCAATTTATGGGTATATCTACTTTGCCCGTTGTGGTTCTACCTTCAGTATGGGTTGGAGTATGCGATTTCCTACGTGTATCACTTATGCCGTAACCGGTGTTGGGTAAACGTAGGAAATAAGGCTTATGATAATTCCGCATTCGAGATGGAGGCTTATGCCAATGAGGAAATAGACGGTTATCTTGATGTGAGAAAGCCGTTTGAGTTCATTAAGTATTATGGAAAAATATAGGATATAACAAACAATAAGAAAGGAGGAACAACAATGATTTTGCAGGCAGACGGAGGGCACTACCTTACACAGAGTGCGGATGTGCCCATAGATGAAAGGGTGTTCGGGAATACCGCGTATATCAGCGACGCTTCGGAGGCTTCCAAATATCGCCAGGTATCTGAAGCCGAGAAGGAACGCATGCTCAATGCCGGAACGATATTGGACCCGTCCGACTTGTCGGATGAGTATCTGGACAAGGTGGACACGCTACATGAGATTATTAAGGAGAACATCAACACCGCAGGTCTGACGGTTGAGGTGAGCCTTAAGCATAAGGAGTATTTTCCAAAATGGGACGAATTAATTGGCAAGACTGAGCCAGTCGGATTCATGTTCTCCTACGAAGACACTTTATATGAGGTAATTCAAGAGCATGAATTTGCCAGCCAGTGGGTGCCGGGTGTAGGTACGGAATCCCTCTACAAGGTTGTCCAGATTGAAGCCTCCGGCACGAAGGAGGACCCGATAGCCTGGAAGCAGGGAATGGAGCTGTTCGACGGCAAGTATTACACAGACAAGGATGTGCTTTACTTGTGCATCCGTGACAGCGGTATGGGCATGTCGTTTGACCTTGCCGCCCTGGTGTCCGGTGGTTTTGTCGAAGTGGTCGAGGAATCTTCCGGAGACACTGTTCTATAACAAGGAAACTTGTTCTTTTTCGGCTTTCCCGATGCCGTTAATTCGGGAATTTATTTAAACAAAAACGAGTTAATTATTTAAATGTTAAATTAGGGTATCATGTTTTTAAAATGGGTGCCCATTAAATGTAATAGATTATGGCAGAGAAGCAAGATATAGCGATGAACGCGTTCACTTCAGCTACGGATGCGGAGTACATATATGCAGAAGCTACGAACGGTAGCCAAGTGAAGATTAAGAAGAGTGATTTGCTTAATGCAATGTTTCAAAAAGGAAGTTTAGCTCAAAATGCAAATGATTTGGTTCAGACGGGAATATACCGAGGTGGAAATATAGAAAATGCACCATCAAACGATATTTCTGCCATAATTGTTTTTAATGCGTCTCCTTACATTATTCATTTTTGTTTAGCTATGACAACGGGGAGAATATATTATCGAAGGTCTGTAAATAATGGCGAATCATGGTATAGCTGGTTATCAATAAATACTACCGCTGTTTAAGTTGTATTCTACTATCTTATTTCTCTGCCTTATCTCTTGCCCCTTAAATGTAAGAATATGGCAGATAAGCAGGATATAGCAATGAATCAGTTTCAAATGGTGACGGATGCACCGTATATATATGTAGAACTGGCAGATGGCTCCCAGGGGAAAATAAAGAAGAGTGATTTGCTTAATGCAATGTTTCAAAAAGGAACACCCGTAAAAGATTACAACTTAAATACAGAAATTGGTATATACTACATAAACGTTAGCGTTAATGGCACCATCAACGGACCATCCAATTCAATTAGCTATGGTATTCTTTTTGTACTTAAAGGATTAAATAATTATATTGTTCAAATAGCATGTAGTGTTACTGGCCTTCTAAATGTATTCATAAGGACAAGAACTGAACTTGCTTGGAGTGAATGGAAATCAGTAAATATTACCTAATATGACGGTATAATTTGCTCTTTTATTTCTTATCTAATCTTCTGCCCCTTAAATGTAAGAATATGGCAGAGAAGCAAGATATAGCGATGAACCAGTTCCAGATAATGACTGATGCAGACTATGTGTATGTGGAAAAAGAAAGTAGACAAGGGAAAGTAGACAAAAAACAATTGGGAAAAATCCTAAGAGAAGGGGATGTATATCGTGTTAGAAAGGAGAATCCATTAGATATAACACTCGAATTAGGATATTGGTCTTTGACTATGGTCAATGCTGATACCGATATTGCAGTTTTTGGAGTTTTCCAGAGCAACATGGAATTTCTCCATCAAACTTGGTGGATTCCTTCAAATGTAAAAGTGGAGTTTGTATCTAAAGGAGTAATAAGAATTACCGTTATTAGATATGATGACGAAAGGATATTTAGATTAGTCAAATTGTAATTAATTTTATGGGAATAATGTGATATTGAATAATCATATTCGTTCATTTGTATCTTGTGCCCCTTAAATATATTAAATATGGCAGAGAAGCAAGATATTCAAGAGAATGCGATGGCTGGTGGAACACCTGCAAGATTGCGTGGACTGGATGCAAATGGTAATAGCATATCACCGACAATTCAAGAGGTGGCAGAAACTTTCGGTAAAGGATATGCTGCAGATTTGAATAACGAAACAGATTATGGAATTTCTGGCATGTTTAACGCTGATACTATTAATCATCCACCCATTTCATCAGATACTTTTTTTGGCATATACTCAAATCATAGAGCAAAATATATAACAGGAGGAGTGTTTTTGTATCAAATAGCTGTCACAGAAAATATGATAGGAATGTATGTAAGACGATGCTGGAATGGAAATTGGAGCGAATGGAAGTCAATAACTCTTACCTAATCTGATGATTAGTATTACCCGTTCCGGCCATCTCGGTCAGAACGGGTTTTAATTATATCAATATATTTGTTTCCATTCTCCCCAGTTATATGCATCTTCTCCCGTACTTTTCTTACCAATCAGCATGAAGCCAATCATATCATGACTATAAGCTTTTATTGTCACTACATTTAATCCATTGCTATTTCCATTAATACGAGATATTATCTCAACAATACCATAAAAAGTATTATTTCCATTAGGCCCATTGAAAGTTCCTGAACTACTTGTATTAACTTCGTATATGTAAAACCCCGCTTTGGGAAAGTTGGCTGGGTCTTTAAAATCGCCATTAAAACTCGATATTGGGGTGATACGCACCAAATCATCCTTCTTTATCAGCACGCTATTCTTACCCTTTAGCCCTCTCAGATAATCCACTGTATTAGTTATAGTCATCTGGTCTTCTCTTATATCTTGCTCTGCCATAATATTGCACATTTAAGGGGCATCACTTGTACATCACTTCCACCCCTATTCTTTTCAAGTGTGCATTCAGTGTTTTTATATTACAGTTGAAATATCTGGAGATAAAGACCTTGCTTTTCCCTTGCTTTAGCAATTTTATGATTTCTTTTTCGTGGGGGAAAAGCAAATGATGATGGTGCCGAATAGACTTGAGCTTCTCCTTGTTCTCCTCAAGTATGGCGGGCTTGTCTACATCAACAACAATGCCTTTTTCTCGAAGTGTGTCAGCTTCCATCAATCGGTGGCGATATTGGTAAGCGGCTGCTTGGTATTCAACGTGTGGCGCTCGGTCGGTTTGGATTCGTTTCTTGATGATGACTTTTCGCTTCTTTCTTCTCTGGGGAACGGTTTTCTTTTCTGTGGTAATGTCTTTAGGTTTCCGTGGGCGTGGAGTATAGTTCCTAACTATCAGTCCTTCTCTTTCGAGATGTTTGTCAAGCGTGCTGTACTGGCACTTGACTTTCCGGCAGATGGCTGCTTTGCTGTATCCGTATTCGACCATAGTGCGTATAAGTTCTTTGTGTTTGTCGAGCTTGTGCCGGGAGTTTGTCCCTCCGGTTTTCCTTCCGAGTTTCATTCCAAGCGATTTTTTTCTTGCCAACGCTTCTTTCGTGCGTTGTGAGATAAGGCTGCGTTCTATTTCACTCGCCAACGAGAATGCAAATGCTATAACGTGGCTTTGCAAGTTATCGCAAAGTTCAAAGCCTTCCTTAACGGTTATTACTCGGATTTTCTTCTTCATCAGATTGTCAAGGATAGACATAACCTCCAGCAACCGCCTGCCCAGTCTGGATATTTCCGAGGCTATAAGGGTATCGTCCTTCTTCATCTTCTTTAGTAATGTCCCGAGCTTTCTCTTGTCCACATCTTTCATCCCGCTTATCGTCTCCTCGATATATTGGTCTACATCTATCTGCCTTTTCCTGCAATAATTATCTATCTCGAACCGCTGGTTTTCTACTGTCTGCTTGTCTGTGCTTACCCTAATGTATGCGTAAATCATTTTTGTTATAAAGATAATGATTTTCCAGAAATATTTGTATATTTGCAGTGCCCGTATGAAGATGTACGGCACCGTAACTATGTACTTGTATTTGTCCGACATATATCAAAGCCTCTGAGCTGATGTTTTTTTGCATCCGGCTCGGGGGCTTTTGTTGTTTTTGACAGACAATTTTTTGGTTAGTTTGAAAAGTTAACATTTAAAGTAGGTAATATGACAGATTTAGTTTTTAAAGGTCAGAATGGCCAAGTTTTAACCAATAGCCTTTTGGTGGCTGAGAAGTTCGGGAAAAGACATGCCGATGTAATAAGAAGCATTGATAATATTCTTAATACAGAGGACGAATCACTCAACGCAAAAATGCGTTTAGCTTTTGTATCAACTACTTACGAAGATGCGACCGGAAAAAGCAATCCGGCTTATATCATGAATCAAAAAGGTTTCTCTATTTTGGTAATGGGGTGGAATGGCATAAAGGCTTTGAAATTCAAGAATGAGTTTTATGACGCTTTTGAGGCAATGGAGCGAGCATTGAAAGGAATTACAACTCCTCAAACATATGCGGAAGCGTTACGCCGGCTTGCGGATGAAGTGGAGGAGAAAGAAAGAACAAAGGCTCTTCTTGAACAGAAGACCGAGCAGCTTGACGAATCCAAGGAGTGGTACAGTATCAAGCGTTGGGCGAAGGAGCATAATATGAACTGGCGTTCCATCAACTGGCGAAAGATGAAGGCGCTGTCCTATGGGCTGGGATACGAGATAAAGAAGATATTTGACGCCAACTACGGACGGGTGAATATCTATCATATTAATGTGTTTAAAACCTACTTTCAATGAAAGATGTGATTTACAATTTTATCAACGAGCACATGATGACTCACATTGTACTGATTGCTTTGTGCATTGCGGCCACTATCGGTGCAATGTTCGTTGATTTGGTTTCCGGAGTGCTGAAAGCCCGTCAGAGGGGAGAGGCGAGGACTTCCACGGGATATAAGAAGACCGCCACCAAAGCAAGGAAGTATTTTACCCCGTTCATCGAACTGTGCTTTATCGACCTGCTCTGCTGTGTGGTTATCCCTTTCCCGGTTTTCTCGATGCTGTGGACTGGCTACTGTATCTTCTGTGAGTTCGTATCGGTAAGGGAGAAGTCATGGGAGAAAGCGGAGCTGCGGAAAGCTGAGAAGACGATGAGTGTAATCATCGAGAACAAGGATGATATTGCCAAAATCATGGCTCAGGTATTGTTTGACAATGAAAAGGGAAAGGAGGAAAAGAAATGAGTTTACCAAGAGGTTTGAGAAACAATAATCCAGGAAATATCCGTAACAGTTCTACTGTATGGGTCGGAGAGATAACGCCGAGTAAGGACAAGTCATTTAAGCAATTCAATACGATGGCGTACGGTTATCGTGCCTTGATAAAGCTTTTGCAGAACTACCGTAAATTGCACAACTGTAGAACTATCAGTGATTTCATTAATCGTTGGGCACCGCCTTGCGAGAATAATACTTCCGGTTATATCAATCGTGTATGCAGTGAGATGCAGGTGCCTAACACTTATATACCGGATATTGAGGATAAGGCTACGATGTGTGCTTTTGCAGCCGCTATTTCGCAGGTAGAAAACGGTGTTCCGGCTGTAATGTCTGATGTGGAAAACGGGTGGAACTTATTGTAAACGGCAATGTACTTCACAGCGGAAAGCCGTCGCACATACAAACAGTTTATCATTAAACAGAATAGCTATGAAAAGGTTCATTGAGAAATCGGATTTGCCGGAATTTTGGAGATTATTGTTTTGGCTTGCCGTCGGTTTGTCCGCTATGCTGTGTAGCATATTGCTTTCATCGTGTGGAAACATAAGATATGTCCCGGTGGAAACGGTGCGTACAGACAGCGTGTATAATACCGTTTACCGGCGTGACAGCATCTATATGCGTGACAGCATATATGTACTTGACAAGGGGGATACCGTCTATCAATTCAGGTATAAATATCTGTTTGTGGATAAAGTCAAGCATGACACGCTTTATATCGAAAGGACAGACAGTGTTCAGGTCCCTTATCCGATTGAGAAGGAGTTGACCCGATGGCAGTCCTTCAAGCAGGAAGTGGGAGGTTTCGCTATTGCTACCATAGTAGTGGTACTACTGATAGTTTTTGGGAAAATGGTTTATAAACTTAAGAAAGGAGGCTGACATGACTTAGCATTACTATCCGGGCGAGTAGAAGTGCCCATAGGAAAACTTATCGTACAGATGCGCTCTTCGGGCTTAGAGCTGAAAGAAAGCCCCTTCCCTTAACTGTCTGCAAACTTCAAGGGAATACAACACGGTAGCATTGTTTGGGGCTTAGCTTATCTAACAACGCTATCGTGTTTTTGTTTCACAAGGATTAATGTTATAAAGCATAAATATGAAAGCAGCAGAATTATATCAGACCATGGTGGCGGCAGTGTGCCGCCATACGGGAGTAGGGGAAGTGGATGTGCTCGAGAGCAACAAGGAGGAGTGTGTGGACGCAAGATATATCTTGATTCACTTTTTATCTCAGTATCTCACGGATGAGGATATTTCACGGGTCACTGGACTTACTCGCCAGGCAGTAAATTATATTCGCAACCATTTTGAGCAGAAAATGAATAAATGGAGTATAAAAAGTAACATGTCTGATATTGGAGATGAAATACTAAAGCCCTCATTGAGAAATGGGGGCTTTTAGAAGCGGAAAGGGAACAGCGTTATAAATTTATAGCCAATAATTCTTCACCTAATTTGTGAAGCGCTGTTTCTATTTTTAAAGTTTGTTCCGGACGGGGATTTCTCATTCCGGATGCGTAATGCCATAGTTGCTTTTGGTTTATTCCAGTGATACGCTCTAAACCAGCTTTTGTAAATATTCCAGAATAAAATTGGAGTAATGATTTTACGTCCATTTTAAACGACAATTCATAGTCTCCTTGAAGTTCAACAGGAATAACACCACCAAATTCCTTGCAATCTTCTATTAGTACATTAATAGAACAGATGATGCCCGCTTTAATTTCTTCTACGGTTTTTCCGGTTGCTACAATACCATCTACTTCTTGGATATAAGCTGAATAATTATCTTCTGCCTTCTCGATGATAACGGTTAGCGGTTTCATACTTCATAATTTATTATTTGTTAATCATACTCTTTTGCTCTCTTCAAAGAAAGCAGGACTGGCTATTGTCCTGCTGTTCCCTAAAGAGTGGATTAAATTTCATTCAAGTCGGCTTCTGTTAAACCTGCTTGTCTGAAAATTGATTTCAGTGTTCCAATAGCCAAATCATCGTTAGGATTCCCAGGAATAGGAATCGGGCGTGGTTCGCCCTCTTTCCTAAAAATTCTATGATCGCCATTGGTTCTGACATGTTTCCACCCTTTCGCTTCTAATAAGGCTATCACAGCCTTTACTTTTAAAACTTTCATTTGCCAAGATTTAAAATTAAACGAAATGACTTGTTTTGTCATGTGGATAACGCCGCAAAGATAACTATAATTCTATCAAGTTCCAAAAATGTGATAACTATTTTTCTATCGTTGTGTTTTTTTAGCATTGGGTATAGTCAATAAATTAGCAATAAACTCGCAAAGAATTATTTCGGCAGCATAGGGTTTATCCCGTCCTTTGTGATGCAGTCCAATCGGATTGCCTTGAAATTATAAATTTATAAGTTATGAGAATTAAAGGAATGAGCGGTGAGGAGTACAACGTCACCGGACAAGGACAGGGAAACTACAACACTGTAGGAGCTTCTGCAGGTATTGCGTCTTTCTTGGGGTTAAACGCAGGAAACCTTTTGGGCGGTTGTGGCAATGCAAGAAACGGAGGATATGTAGGCCCGGTTGAGGTTATTACCTCGGAGGACAAGCCCGTAAGCCGTTATGAGGCTGGCATGATGGATAAGCTTGCAGCAAAGGATTCGGAAATCGCATTGTTGAAGTCCAACACCTACACGGACCAGAAACTTGCTGATGTTTATGACCGCCTTTTGACGATTATCAACAGAAACAAGGAGGCTCAAGGTGAAATCAACTTGAACCAGGCTGTTTACAATGGCACCAACACCGCCACACTGGGTTGCATGAAGCAGCAGATTGCGGAATTGGCGGCATTGAGCGAACTTGTTGTTCCGCAGCGTAAAGTTTGTGATACTGGATGCTGTGGATGTAACGGTTAATCCGTAGCCTATGTTTTCTAATGCTCAAAAATTGGCGGCTGTGCTCAACAAATGGGCGCAGCCTGCTATACAGGGATTGCTTGGCAGTAGATTGGGGCAGCTCCCGTTCATCGCAAACATTGATGCCAAGTTGCGCTCTACCGGTTGGGTAAGTCCGATGTGGAGTCTATCTAAGGAGATAGCGCCATTAATGGACGGGTTGTCTTCTTTTCTGGTGGAGCCTATGCTTGCAAGATATTTGCAGGGGATACCGGATTCCGCTATACCGGAACTTGCCCATAAAGTGGTAGATGACGCTATAAAGGTCGGGAGCCTCTCGCTGTTTGAGGGAAAGGTGGAATTCGAGAAAGACGATTTGGAGGAATTGAAGATGCTTTTGCAGTACAATCTTCCAATAAATGTGTCGGCAAATTCTTATGAGGTCTTGACAGAGGAACCTACTCCGCAAGGTGAGGATGCGGAAGAAAAATAATATAAAAAGAAAAAGATTATGATTCAATTAACTCCAATTGCAATCGCTGCTACCAGCCAGCAATATCTGGCAAATGTAGTGGAGAATTTGTGCCAGGCTTATTGTGCCAATAATGGCGTACAGCCTACTGGCGTTGTCAATTTCACTGTAGCCGAGCAGCAGACAGTGAACACGCAGACTATTGTTACAATTAACGCCGCAGTGCTTGTGTCTTACACCCCAAAGGGGTCATGCCGTTCCGTAACCAAACAATGGGTGGAGCAGTTTAAGGTGGCGTTTATCGGTGCTGCCGGTGCGGTTCCTACGATAACTCTTGCTCCTCTCGTGACAAGTGTCACTCCGGAAAACGTGAAGTGCTGCAACCGGGCATTCGGTGTAAGCCTTGCAACTCCATTGACTATTACAGCCACCTTTCCTGCCTGACGAAGCCGTGTCGACGGATTATAACGTCCGTGGATTGCAGTCCGTAAAAAGGAAGAGAGCAAAATTATAAATCGGGGAGGCACTGTCCTCCCCTTAAAAGCATTATTATGAAGACAAAAGATGAAATGATAGAGCGCTATAACCTCCTTTATGAAAAGATGTCCGACAGCAAGAATCCCAAAAACATGAAGATTTTTGGCGAGGCCGAAAAATATATGTTCCGTGAGATAGCGGTGGCGCATCCGGATATGGCCGAGACGTGGCTTTCCCATCTGGAAGCAGTATGCTGGGATAACTACTTGTCAGAGAGAGAGGCCGGGAATATCAACAAGAGGACTGTCAATCAAGATGGCACGAAAGGTTTCCATTGGGGATATGAGATGTTCTGCAATGCCGTAAAAAGTCTTGGGGGACAAGTGGAGGACAAGCCGCATTACAATAGTTATGCCTTGTGGGTTACAGCCAACATGATTTATTCCGACCATGCGAAAAGTATATCCGAGGATATGGGGTATAAGACACCCCAGGAAGTGCCGGCCGATAAGATGGCCCTATCTTGTTATAGAAAGGCGGTGGAGAATCTGGAGGATGAAGACGAGGGGTTTCGTATCAGGAGATACTTTAAGCACCGGATGTACGATAACTCGCCTTTGTGAACTTGAAAGAAAGATAGACATGCTGATTCGGATGGTTGGAAAGCTTGATGGGCTGCGTGGGTTCGGTTCGAATGTTCTTGCAAATGTTGTCGGGGACCTTATGATAAGGCGATGATATGAAAGATAGGATAGACATATTGCTTGAAAAGGCAGACTTCGCATTCTACTGCGACTTCTGCCTTATGTTGAGGGTTCTTCAGTGGAACGTTTAGAGCGTTTCGAGAAGGTCCTTCAGTGGGTTATACCCTTCGCTGTATTGGGGAGGGCAATATCTTTGTTCCTATTTTAATCGTTGATTTTGTCTTTCCGTTTTTTCTTGCCATATTTGCATACGACACCTTTTTAGGATATGTTTTTGTGGCCTTGGTTTTACTATAGTTTTACAGTAGAACTTTTTATTGTTGGTAATGTATTGAAAATTAGAATATTAATCTGTGATATTCCAAATTTCCTATATTTGGGGAGTAAATAGACAAGAGATATATGGCAGAAGACCTATATATAAATGCTGGTAGCAAGACAGAGAAATATCGCGCTTTGCTTCCTCAACTGAAAAATCTGCTGGCAGGTGAAGATGACTTGATAGCCAATCTGGCGAATGTTTCGGCGGCGCTGAAAGAGACTTTCCATTTCTTTTGGGTAGGCTTCTATTTGGTGAAGGGTGAAGAATTGGTGTTAGGACCTTTCCAGGGACCGATAGCTTGTACGCGCATCAGGAAAGGCCGTGGTGTTTGCGGCACGGCATGGGATAAAGACGAGACGTTGGTTGTGCCCGATGTGGATGCATTTCCCGGACATATAGCCTGCAGCTCGCTGTCGCGTTCGGAGATCGTGGTTCCGCTGAAGCGTGAGGACGGTGAAGTGTGGGGAGTATTGGATATTGACAGTGACGATTTGGGCGGTTTTGATGAAACAGATGCCCGTTTCCTTGAAGAAATGATTAAAATGTTATGATAAGAAAACTGAGTGCTTTTTTGATTTTGGCTTTCATCGGATGGGGGTATTTGCAGGCCCAGGAAGCCAAGACGTGTTTTAAGAATATGCCGGATTCTATATGTCCGTTGCTTAGCGCCGTGAACCGTGCGGATTTTATAGACTTTCTGGAAAGTAAGATGAAAGCTGAGGTGACCAACAGCTTTGGTGGTAAATCGGAAATGACGGAGCTTTCTCCAGACTATATACATGTGAAGATGACGCCCCAGAGTTCATGGCAGATGAAGCTCTTGCCTATTAACGACAGTACGAAGGTGATTTGTGTGGTTGCTACGGTTTGTGCTCCGGCTTGCGACAGCCATGTCAAGTTCTATACGACAGACTGGAAGGAGCTGGTTGCTTCGTCCTACCTGCCGGCATTGCCCGTTCTGGATGATTTTATCGCTGAGGCCTCGGATACAGTGGATGTCTATGAGTATCAGGATGCCCGTCGCCAGGCCGACATGCTGCTGATGAAAGCGGACCTTTCTGCGAAGGACGCCACGTTGGCATTCACTTTTACCACGACCGATTACATGGGTAAAGAAGCGGCGGAGAAACTGAAACCGTTTGTCCGCCGTCCTATTGTTTATACTTGGAATCAAGGGAAGTTCGAGAAATCCTCTACTTCACTTTGATTCTGTCGAATCCCTCTCCATAGACTCCGATGACTGCACTTTGTGATACAAAGGCATTGGGGTCTATGTCTTTTATGAGCCGGAAAATGATGGTGGACTCCCGCTTCTTGGCCAGCACGAACAGCATTTTTATCTCTTTTCCCGTATAGAAGCCCGAGGCGTTGATGACTGTTGCACCTCTGTGGGGATATACCTGGATGTGCTTGGCTATCTCCTCATATTTATCGCTGATAATAAAGAATTGTACGGACTGGCGGGCACTGTTCACCACTTGGTCGAGCACGAAGCTGCATATGTATAGAGTAACGTAGCCATACACCACCTTTTCCCAATCTTTTAGAACAAAGTAACTGGACGAGATGATGATAAGGTCACATATCAACATGACTCTGCCCAGCGTGATGTCACGGTATTTGTTGATTACGGCGGCAATGATGTCCGTGCCGCCAGTACTGCCGTTGTTGGAAAAGGCGATGCCGATGCCGCTACCGCAGAAGGAGGCACCGATGACACAAGCCATGAAAGGCTGGTCGTGCAGGAGGACAACACCCTCGGTCAGTTTCTGGATAATGGAAAGGAAAAAGGTCAGGGTGAATACGGCAAAGATTGTCTTTACGCTGAACTTCCATCCCAACACACGTAGGGCAAGCAATAGAAGCAGAAAATTGATGGCGAAGTACGTATATTGGACGGGAAATCCAGTGGCAAAATATACGATGGATGCAATGCCCGGTACGCCACCGGTAGTAATATCGTTGGGAAGCAGGAAGACTGTCCAGCCGATACCATATAAGACCATACCCAGGGCAATCATCAGATAATCCCGCAGTTCGCGCATGGTGTTCTGTCGGGAGGGAATATTTACTATTGTTTTCATTATAATTTTATGTGGTTGTGAAAATGCGGGGACAAAGATACTGCTTATTTGGGATATAATGTTGAAAAAAAAATGCAGATTTTTGCAACCAAACTTCATCTTTCTGCGTCTAATAAATAAAAAGAGGAGATTATGAATATGAAAATGAATTTTTCCATGGACGAGATTCGTCTTAAAGTAGAAGAGTATATAAAGAAAGGTGGTCGGGCAGCCGGTCGTCCAGTACTGACGGCTTATTATGTGATGACTGCAGACTCTACTCCGGAGAGTGAAAGGACAAATATCATGATTGCTTTGGTGGCCATTGTATTTCCTACCAGTATAGAAGACCTTTTGGGACAAGTCTTTATGGTAGGGAAGGGATTTGCCGCAGTTTATGCTTATAAGAAAGTGAAGAAATACATCACTCCACAGATAAAAGACAAGGTTGAAGCTAAATTGGATGAGTGGTTCCATGAGAATGTGACGGAGGTGGTGGAGCCACTTTATCTGGAATGATAATGCACCACAGATTACACAGATTTGCACAGATAAAAATCCTTGAGATAATAAATCTGTGTAATCTGTGGTGGTCCCTTTACCGTTTCTTGCTCAAGAAGCGTCTGGCCAGATATTTCCGTACCGGTTCATCATAGAATTTCAGGCATAGATAGGCTAACAATATATTCCATGCATAAACGCATAAGGCAACCTGCCAAGTCTGCTCCAACGTGAAGAGCTGGTTCTTGATGAGCCATGCATAGAACAAGTACATAAATGGATAATGTATCACATAGGCTGGATAGGATATATCTCCCAGGAACTTGCATATCTGGGTCGATTTTTTATCCGTTGTGGTACCGGAAGCTCCTAACCAGACGAGAACCGGAAAAGCGATGATTACACAGAACGCTTCATAAATGCCATTTGTACAAACCGGCGCCGTACCTTCCAGATAGGGCACTGAGAACAAGGTAATCAATGCAATGGTGCATATCCAGAAAGCGCCTTTCACCTTAATGGGCTTGAAGTTGCGCGATAAAAGCATACCCATGGAGAAAGGGAAAAGCATCCTCAATAATCCTCCGATAAAGTTTATTCCGTCCAGTGTCCAACCTACTCCCATATTGCCATATCCGGAGACATCGAAGATGGCGAATGATGCCAATGCTATTCCCAGCAATATTGTCAGTACGGTCAGTGCTTTGTTTGACAATCGTCGGATGAACAAGGCATAAAGGATGTTGCCTATATACTCAAAGAACAATGACCAGCAAGGACCATTCAAGGGAAACATTTCGCCATTACCACGGACTTCATAGCCTGCTCCCGGCATTGCGGGAATAAAGAATATGGAGCAGAGAAGGGACAGCATAATCATTGATAGGGCAATATGTGTTCCGTCCCATTGTATGCATCCTTGAATGCAGAAGGTGATGGCGCCCAAAACAGCGCCCATAATTACCATCGGATGAAGACGTATCAGACGTCGCTTGAAAAAACTCTTCATTGTGAGGTTCCTGCCCCAACGGTCGTCATAAGCATACCCGATAACGAATCCCGATAGTATAAAGAAGAAATCTACAGCTAAATAGCCGTGGTTGAAGGTTTCGATAATGCTACCACCGGCAAAAGCATAGCCTTCGAATATATGATACCATATAACCATCAAGGCTGCTACGCCACGGAGCCCGTCGAGAAGGTCATAATGTGCTTTGGTGTCTGAAAAGGCAGAAGATGAAATGTGCGACATCTGTTTTTTTTCTGTTGTTTGGTTAATGTTTTCGGATCTCAAAGATACGCCATGCGAAGCGAAGTTCTTTTGCTTAAAAGCAAAAAAGAACGGCAATCTTCTATTTTTTTGCGCGTACCCGGCTGAGAGTATAGATGGAAATACCCAGGAAGGCTGCCACATATTTTAGCTTCACCCGATTTATCAGTCTGGGGTAACGGCGGTTAAATTGTTCATACCGCTCTTTGGGAGGCAGTTGGAGCCTTTCCACAAACATATGACTGAGCTCTTTGTTTACGTTCTGATGCAGTATTCTGCCCCAGTTGGCTATATCAATATATGTTTCGTAGAGAGCATTTAACTTGTCTATGTGGATGACGTAGATTTTGCAGTCCGAAAGAGTTTCAATGCTTTCTACTGACGGCTGCTGATAGTACAGTGAATCCATTCCGAAGGTTACATCACCTTCCTGGCTGAACCAAGTGGTGGTATCTTGTCCGTCGTGATGAAATACGGAACGGGTGACCCCTTCCTCAATGAAATAAACCAAACGGTCTGTCACTCCTGCTTGTACTATATAAGTTCCTTTAGGGTAGTGTCTTACCTGCATATTCATCAGCAATGCCTGAAGAGCTTCTTCGGAAACCGGATAAATCTGCCTGATTTTGTGAATGATGTTGTTCATTGGAGGGGAGCTTTTTATTCGTTTACAAACTTACATAATTTTATTAACTAAAACTGAACTTTGATATACAAATGTGTGCGTTGCCTTATAAGCGTTTATGGTATAATGGAATTTTTTTTGTAAAAGAGATGTTTGTTCTTTGAATATTGTATCTTTGTACCAGGAAGTTACGAAAAGAGTGTAATTTATTGGAAATGAGCATTGGGTAATCGCTCATA
>OIEH01000221.1_pt1 | contig 39653 bp, 45 predicted proteins | sample 1604811 | NCBI WGS metagenome assembly OIEH01 (sample SAMN01760945, study PRJEB22395) | human gut metagenome | reverse complement strand
AGGTGTCCGGGAATGCCTGGGTGTACGGTGATGCCAAGGTGTACGGTGATGCCAAGGTGTACGGTGATGCCAAGGTGTACGGATGCACGATTCTGAGAACCGGGGTTACAAAAATTTCAACGGATTTTGTGGTTATCGGGCCTCAAGGAAGCAGGAATTCTTTTGCCACTTACCATATTGAATCCAATACCGTTTGCACTGGATGCTTTATGGGCAGTCTCAATTCCTTTAGCGAAATGGTAGCTTTTGAATATGGTGAGAGTGAGTACAGTGCTCAGTATAAGAGAGTTATTCAGGTTTTTGAAATGTATCAAAAGAAAGGAAAATAAAAATGAGATGTATTTTTTGTGGAGAAGAAATTAGATTTATACATAATGAGGGGGCTGAGTTACATTCCCGAGCCGACTTTATTTTTGGGGCCTGTTTTACTTGCGAATGGCGAACGTTCTTTGAATATGATTCAGAAGAGCTTGCCAAAGAAGCGATTCATAAATGGTTTGCAAGCTTTCCTCCGATTTTAAGAATACAACCGGGAGATAAAATTTCTTACCTTAGCAGGAGTGGTAGAATGCTAGTGAATGTGGAAGTCCTGGAAGTAAATAAGGAGACGGGCAGGATTAACACCTCTGGCGGTTCTTGTGTTTGTGATGATATAATTTCCTGGCCTTGGTAAATAAAGAAATGAAAAGGTGCGAAGCTTGTAGATTTTATGAATCGACTCTAGGGCTCTGTTTTTGTGAATATACCAACTGGTATTTAAAGGGTAGAGACCCAGAAGACTCTGCTTGTAAATTTTTTAAACCCTTAATTATTTTTGAAGATGAACAGAACTGAAGAATTGAAACCTTGCTGGTGCGGGAGATGCCCTGAACTTTTAACCACTCGTAATGGCAGAGGGGAAAAAGTTATGGAGTACATATGCGACCAATCTATTGATGAATACCTACCTCACGTCCTGTTGGCAGATGATGCTATATCAGAAGAGAAGGCACGTCAAAATTGGAATATGGTGATGAATGCCATTGAAAAGCGTTACCGGGAAGGAGCATGAAATGAAAAGTGACGCAAAAGGAACCTTTCTCATACTTTTAATATTTCCAGTGTTAGGTTTGACTGTTTGGGTTGGTTCTATTTTTGATTCTTCCTCTTCTCTCAAGTATGAGGAATCGGGAGCTCAATATAGGACATTGGTAATTACTAGTGCAGGAAATTGGGAATATAAAACTGTGAAGCCAATTACCATGAATTGGCATCCTTCTGGCTTTAATATCATGGTTGGCTCTCAAAAGGATTATTACCCGAATGAAGGAGTCATTAGAATCTCAAAAACAAAAATTGAAAAATGAAACCGTTTATCGTACCATTTACTACCGCTGAAAAAGATTTTATAATTTTTTGGATGACTTCTTTACTCCGAGAACATTCAAATTTGAAATGGTCAGCGTTTTCAACTCATTGGATTTCTACTTTTAAATTTCCGCTTTCTTCTAAGTTTTTTAAAAAGATTCTTAAAAAGTATGAGCGAAGTATATTCTGGAGTATGGGGGAGGGTAACTGGAGGCTTAAAAGCTCAGTAGATATTCCTTATTCTAGGTACCTGGATTCGGAACAATATAATAAAGTTTGGGTGGAAGTAGCTCCGATTTTGAATAATCATGCTAAAGAATACTTGAATTGGAAATATCAAAAAGAGTTGGGAGAAGGCCACAAGATTTTTTTAGCTAAGATTGCTCAATGCCCCGCTAATAAAAAAGGGGCGGAGGTTTTATCAAAATATTTGTCTAAGGATTCTGAATCAGATTACTGCTATACGACTCCAGAAGCGATGAATCTGGTAGTACAGGAGTCATGCTGGTTTTGTAATCCAATAAATATTCTTATGAGGACCGAGGTTCATAACCCCCTTCAGATTTGTTACGATGATTTAAGAGTCCTTCAATCTGTTTCTTGGGAAGAGAAGCACATATTGTTGAAGCTTATTAATAATCCGTTAGTTAAGCAATGGAAAAAAATCGGAGCTGAAACTCCCCTTTTTAATATAGAAACCCTTGAAGCCTTGAAATTTTTAAAAGAGAATCCTATGGTACCTTTAGCATTCATAGAAGGCATTGGCCAGAATTTCTGTCGGTACCTTCGTTTTAATGACTCCTTGAATCGGTTTGAGTCTATCCATGATGGTCTAATGAATTGGAGACCCCGTGAATTCTCAGCTTATTTTCTTACTACTACTTTTCGTGCTTGTTCCGAAGGGGAGCTTAGAAAATACTTTGAAGGCTATCAGGGTCCAGACCCTGAAGCAGATTGTTTTTGTTAATGGATTACAAGAGATAAAAATAAAGAAAGATTAAAATGATTGATTTAAATAGTTTATTAGAAGATATGGATAATGGAGTAGAGGCTATGAAAAGGTCTGATTATGCTATTCCCGGATATATCGGACAGCTTCGAGGAGCCCGAACACTTGTGCTAAAATATCTTCCCGGGCCCATTGTAGCCCAAATGACAGATGATGAAGTATTAGGTACTTTGTTTGAAGACCGTAATTTAGTTCCAGTAACTATTCATAGTAAAGTTGGCACAGAGGATGATATTGTTTATCTTATTCCCTCTGAGATATTGAAACGTTGTAATGTGTTAAGAAGATGAAAACATCCAAGACCCAAGATACCATTGTGAAGTCTCCGGCCATTAAGCACACTCCGACACTGGCTTCGGAGTTCCAGGCCGCCTATGACTTTTTCAATGCGCGGCTATTTAATTCGGAACTCCCGGATTGTATTATTGTATTGTGCAATAAAAATAAAAGAACTCTGGGGTATTACCATAAGGGGCAATACGTAGAGACTACCAAGGGAACCAGGCTGGATAAGATTTCTTTAAATCCTCAATGGTTTATAGAGCGTGGAATCCGTTGCACTCTTTCCACTTTGGTTCATGAAATGTGCCATCTTTGGGCTTATAACTTCCTGACACCCCCACCCCGGGCCGGGTATCATTGCAGGAGATGGGGGGCCAAAATGAAGGAAGTGGGCCTCTATCCTTCAACTACAGGGGAAGAAGGAGGAAAGGAAGTAGGGCAGTCCTGCTCTCATTACATTATTAAAGGAGGCCCGTTCGATTTGGCTTGTGAAGATTTTCTTAGAGAGTCTCCCGGTTTGACCTACATTCATTCGATTCAGTTTGAAACAGGCTATACGCCGCTGAAGATTGCAGATTATGCAAAAGAGAATCAGAATCTGGAAGAGTCTTTCAGCACGGTTTCTCCCTATGCCTCCGGAGGGGCGAAGCCCAATAAGTCAAATCGAATAAAATACTCCTGCCCAAATTGCAAGACTAATGTCTGGGGCAAAGAGGGCCTGTCCCTGCGGTGCGGGGCCTGTGAATCACCTTTTATTATTGCTGACTAATGAATGAGATGGACCCATTTGAAAGACAGAGGAACATGTACGAAATAATCCGTAAACAAGAGTTGAAGGTTAAGCATTACCGAAGTTTGATTCCAAAGAATTGTTCTACTTGCGGATGGATTCCCTAAAATTCTTGCTTGCAGAATAGGAGAAACCCTGGTAGATGTTACTGCCATTCAACACTCCTTTTGCTGTAACCAGTATGAGTTGAAAAATAATCTATGAGAAAAGAACTTATCGCCATCATCCCAGCCAAGGGATTCTCTGATGCCCTGAAGCAGAAAAACCTGCAAGACTGGGGGGGGGCTCCATTGTTTTGGGAATCCGTAAGGTATGCCAGGGCTGAGGGAGTTTTCCCGGTAGTTGTAACCCGTGACCCCCTGATTTACTCCTACGCTAAATCCCATGGATGTGACGTAGTGGTTGAAGGAGAGAAAGGAGGCATGATTCAGTGCATCCAGGAGTCCATGAGGCACTACCCTGCAAATCGGTACGTACTGCTTCAGCCTACCTCTCCCCTCCGCCAGCCGGGACTTCTCTCCCAGATTCTGAAAATCCCCCGCTCCTGTGTATTCACTGCGGAGCGGGTCAAGGTAGTAGGGGTTCTGGACGGGGAGGGAACAGTGTTTCAGGGGCCCAGGGAATCAGCTTCCCGCTTCCTCTGGAAGTTTGACGGGAACATGCTGACCGGGACCCGTGATTTGATAGGTCAGGGAATCCTTTTACCGGATGACGCATGCCCGGTAGAACAAAGGCTTCCCTATACTCTCCAGATTGATTATCTGGAAGATTTAAACATTATGAGAAAAATTTATGAAAGTATGTATTATTGGAAATAAGGAAAATCTTGACAAGGATTATTCTTCTCAAGTAGATTCTGCTGACATTGTGGTTCGCATCTCCAAGATGTGCAACTATGACTCCGGGCTTGTCGGGTCTCGTACTGACATCCTGTATCTGGAGCCTAACTGGCAGTGGGCTTGGTATTCGGAAAAACGCAGGCATATCCACCTGTTTAAAGACATCCCTGTAATTAGAATCAGGTATTCCTGGTGGGTCCGGGTAGGTCCCTTGCTTTGTGATAGCGGCTACGTAAAAAGGAATCAGGTAGAAATAATCCCGCAGACTTTTGGCTCGGCCCGCCCCGACTTCACGACCCTTGCCTTGGCAGTAGCTGATATGCACTGCCGCCTCCCGGGAGCGAAAATAAGTCTGGTTGCCGCTGATGTGGGTGATGCTCGGCTGGAACTCTTGAAGAGGTTCCACCCCTGTTCCAAGGAGGTGCAGTATCTAGAAGACCTTGCTGATAATGGAGTCCTTGAAGCATTATGATTGAAGAGGCGTATTTGTTCAATGAATTGAGAGAGAGCAATCTCAATATAAATAAGGCTTTGGTGCTTATGGCCGTAGCCGCTGGAAAGACTACGACGGCAGCCATCAGGGAGGAGTTCGGTTTTCTTCCCTCTAATTCCCAGTATTGGCTTAAATCCCTGGTAGGCTTGGGGCTCCTGGTCCGCCATGTGCCTCAGCTTCCTCCTGGACAATGTAATTATTATTATTATTATTCATTGACGAAAAAGGGCAAAAAGGTAGTAGCCCTGCTAAAGGAGCGGCTAAAAAAAATAGCTCTTGACGAGACCATGAACTCTTGATACCTTTGACGCATGGCTGATGATGAAAAAATTCTTGAGAATGCTAAGGCCCTTTATGGATTATCCGGGCAGGGAACTGCCTGGGATAAGCTGACCAAGGCCAAGCAAACTCCCTATATCAATATTGCCCGGGGACTGGCCGATAATAAGAATGCTATTCTGGCAGACCTTATTTCTGATTATGCCGGATGCTTCGGGGCTTCTACCAAAACCCAGAAGATTATTCATACGGTCATTGGAATTATCCTGGGGGCGGCAGGCGTTCTTGGTCTTGGCCTTTCTTCTGGTTGTGGTCACACGGTTGATATTACCCCCGAAGAAGCAGTCATTTGTAAGGACGGTTCCTGCCTCGTCATTGAGCAGGGCCATGTGTCCTTCAGGCAAAACGCGCCGGAGAACACTGCACCTCCCATTGTCGTACAAGATAAGAAGTAATAGCTACGAGCATGGCTGAAGGTTCAGCGTCAAGTCTCCCGCCGGAGATGCCTCCGCAGATGCCCTCTGGATTTGATGCCCCCGGATTTCCTGGGGGCATCTCTTCTACGGAGAATGAGATTAATAGATTTTTTGCTCCTGCTCCGGAACCCGAGATTCCGGTTCCCCAGTATTATTCTTCCGTAAACCAGTTCGCCGCGGCGGAGATGGTTCCCCCGGAGGACTACTTGCGCCGTCCTAATTATGGCCGCATGTTCTCGGTGGTGTATGATGTGACGACGTCCCGGAATCCCGCAGTCAAATATACGGCGGGAATACTGGTTGAAGGTGGTTCCATCCGGAATATTCCTCCGGGCTCTACTCCTGGAGAGCTCATCTCCATGACTCCCAATAAGTCGGCACCGCTGGACGCGGATATAACTTGGTACCTGAATGTGGAACCTTCACGGGATAATACCCGGGTATCCTCTGTGAAAAGCACCACTGCGGATTTAAGCATCCCGGTAGCCAGGATGGTAAAGGGACGCAATGGTTTTATTCAGCAGTTGCACAATGGAGCCGTATTTTTGGACGGTCCTTCTTATGGATTTGAAGTTCAGATAATTACAGGTACCGATGGGAGTCAGGCCGGGATTAAGATTCGTCCCGGATTAGTTATGCTCAATGGTTCCTATGTAGGTTCCTATCCCGAGCCAAACGATGCTACAGGCCAATGGCACGAAGTTCCATTCGGCCAGGATGGCGATGTGTATATTGCATTAACTTTCAATGACAAATCTGCTATTACCCGGACTGCCATCGAATTCGAGCAGGGACCTGTAGACCCTTATTTTCTGGTACTGGAAAAACCGGAAAAGCCTGAGTATTTTTATTCTTTCAAGCTGGCAACGCTCCAGAGTAAACATGTCATTCAATACCTTCTAGGAACTCTTCAAATTCCAGTGGTGGGTGGGACCTTCTTCCCTTACGGTCCATCATGATTAGAATTTATATTTTCACTTATGCAGGGGACCAGCAGGAGGCCCTGGAGTGTGTGCGCTGTGCTCGCCGGGCTTTGCCCGGGTCTTTAATTACCGTGGTGGATGACAAGCATCACCCATGCCCGGGCAACCCACCCATGCAGTTCATCGAAGCCGGGGCTACGGGCTATGCCCAAAGCTCTTTCCCCCGCAACGGGAACCTCAATGGCCGCGACTGTGTTTTAGGGGTAGTTTCAACGCTGGCGAGGAATGCAAGGAAAAATGACATAGTGGTGAAGCTGGATTCTGACACCTGCCTGCTGGACGGGGGCTGGATTAAACGGATGCAGAGGAACCATTTGTCCCTGCATGCTTCAGGCTTCAAGATTCCTTCGGGTCATCTTAGACGGCAGATGTACGGTCTTTGCTACGCCCTGAAAGGGGAAGCACTGACGGACATGTACAACCGCCTCTTGTCGGATGCACATTTGATTCCGGAGAATGCGCCGGAAGACATTGCTATTTCCGAATGCGCTATGGAGAATTTTCAGCCCCGCTCTATTCAGCTGGATGAACCCTGGGGGAAGGACTGTCCTTTCTCCAAGTGGACTGCCTGGAACTGGTGGAGCTGTAAAGTATCCCCGGAAAAATACAAGGATTTTTCCGTAGTTACCTTTGGCTCCCCGATGCCCACCAACCTGAGCCGTAGTCTCCGTGCCCTGAAGATGAGGGAGTTAAGACTTTGTAAATTTTCCTCTTGACTTTTCCACGCCAGAGTTGAAACTACGGACATGTTTGAAGACGATGTATTAACATATCCGCCCAACATTTATGCCTGGGTAGACCGAGCCGAAGAGCTCCTTGAGCTCTTGTCTAAGAGGCTCCCAATGGAAGTAGAGCAAGCTAATAGAGAGTATGGAAGGTCTTCTATTGACCTACTGATTTCTTCCGGAGTTGTTGATAAAAGAAAAGGGCCCGGGAACCCTGCTTCTTATTTGTGGGGGACTGAAAAAACAACTAAAACGATTTCTATTCTTAGTGAGAAAATAGCAAGGGAGAAGACCAAAGAGGAGGGGCTGAGAAGAGAAATAGAGCTTGGAGAAAAGTGTAATCAGGAGCTTAAAGAATCTGAAACTCTCCAAGAGATTTATAATTTCATGAGCTATCTCAAGATTTCCGGCTACCCTGTTGTAATTGCCTCCCTTACCAATAGAGAAAGAGACCTGGAAATTATCACGAATGACTGGGAGTGGACTTCTCGCATTAAACTTGGTGGAGGTATTTTAAAAACTCCGGGTTACTTTGGAGTTTGCATCACCCCGCAAGGAGCCCTAATGCTTAAAAATTTTTTAAAGACATCAAAAATAAATGAATGCAAATAACTTGCAGGAAAAAATGAAAGAAAAAGATTACTCCCAGGTACTTGTAGACGGTATAAGAAATGCGGTCAAAGTAGGTTTTGATGACGTTAAAAATTCCCAAGATGACATTACTCAGGAATTCCGTAACTCCAGAGCTCTTAACAATATTTATGCTTTTTTAATGAGGCTCAAGTATTCGGGATACCCGATTATTTATTCTTCCTTGACCAAAGAGGAAAAGGATGCAGAAAAAATTACCAGCCGATGGGGATGGACTCAAATGCTGTCGTTGGAGGGGGTTGTGGAAAACATGCTTCATTTCGTTGTTTGCATTACTTTTCAAGGAGATATGATGCTTGAAAATTATAGACAAGCTACTAAGCACACTATTAAACAAAATTTAAAATGAATACAAATCTTCCGCATCTTTGTGTTATTATTGCTGATTCCAATACGGATGGTCTTTTTCCTGACAAGGCTTCCGCTCTTTTTCATTACACGTTGAACTACCTAAAGAACGTAGGTGTAAGGAAAGAAGACATCCGGGTAATCGGGGACGAACTTTCATGCCTCGCTTATGCGGACTCCCTGGGGATTGCTTATACTCAAGCCGAGAAAAAAGATTTCCTAAAGAAAATTATTGAATCCGGGAGTCAGAGACTCCAGGAATCCGGGAGACCCTTTTCCCTGGTCCTCCTTCAGCTTGACAATCCTGCCCGGGAGCACGACCTGCTCCAGCAGGTCATCATTACCTCTAAGGCCAAGCCGGAGCAGGACATTGAGGTAGCCTATAAAAATCTTTATTTCGACGGCGAGCATGCCGAGTGGAAGGCCCGTACGAGCGGTTCGATGTATGCTGTCTGGTACACCCAGGACCTGGATGAATACTACAAAACCCAAGACGAAATCATTGGCTTCCCTGCGCCTGCTTACTATGTGTTTCAAAATACGTTTTGCGGAAGCTCTTACGTCCAGTCCGAATATCATTTCAACAAGACAGTAACGGATACGATTGTGGAAGAAGCCTACAAAATGTCCATCATCACCGCCTTGGGAGATGAAAGGTATCCGCGAGTGATTCTGATTGACACTCCTGAAAATTCCAACTAAGCTGATTTATGCTTTTTCCTGTAGCTCTATCAAATTTAACCTGGGACTGCAAGCAGAATGGGTGGGTGGATTCCGGCTTGGTTTCCAGCTATGCCCAGCAGTATCCTGAAGTTCCTCTTCCCGCGGCAGTTTCTTCCCTCCCTCCGATTGTTGTTGACCCCATGTCTTCCAACCTTCTGGGGTTGACGGTATATAATCCGGATTTTGTATTCAATGATTTGGGGAAGAGTGTTTCCATTACTGCGGGAACCTACAAGCTCAATTCATTGGGGATTCAGGGAGAAAAGCTTGCCGTGGCTCCCGGAATCACGGCGGCAGGGACTATAGGTCTAGGCAATACCTTGAGCATAGTCTATAAGAACGTGGACATTTCTTCCGCGTTCTTCATGCGGGACTCCTCTTCCGTTAATCCAGGCCCAGGTACTACCCGGGATTTATCCCTGTATATCAGGCTTACTGAAAATTCTTCCGGCCAGCGCGTTCTGGAACTTCCGCCCCTGACTTGCCGGGTTCTCTTTTCTGCTGAATTTTAAAAACAATGAAAACATTAAATCCGATTGAACTGCTGAGGCCTTATGAAGTTCTCAAGCAATGTCATTATCAAACTAAGCATGGGTTCCGTCATGAGCAGTATGATGCTCTTATCAAAGTTGTCCGTAAGTACGGGGATTCTTTTATTGAGACTTACCTGTATCATGAAGGAAAAGCTGGGCTGGTCCCCCGAGATGTGCCATCCATGTTTCTCTATGGACAGGACGATGAGCAGGTATGGAAAATAGCGGACGAAACCATTGATGTAATGTACAATACAATGAGTGAAGTCGCTAAAGGGAACATTGATTTGGAAAAGCTGGTGCAGGATTTCATTCAGGAAGCCCACCAGATTCTGGCTCTCATCAAAGAATACGAATAAAGCCATGCCACTCGCCTATCAAGAACCTCATTTCTTTTTGTGCCTGGATGAAGTTTCTCCTCATAAGAAAATTCTCCAGAATATTTTCCCGTCCTTGGAAAAAATTTTTAAAGAATGTCCGGACCTTCAATGGGGGCAGATTGCATTTTGCAGGACCACGAAAATTCTTCCCTTCAGCAGTGCCATCGAAGCCATGCGCATAGGCGGGGCGGCCCGCTTCGTAGCCAAGGATGGAACTGCTACTCCCTGGCATGTGCTGGTGGTTACGCCGTATGATGAAACAGACCCGGAGTTGGGGATGGAATTTTCTTTTCACCATTTGGCCCCCCAGCTTCACCCTACCGAAGATTCTACTCAGATTATGGGGGTCCCCTATGTTTTAGAGGAGTCCCCCGTAACAATCCCAACCGACCTGATTGCTGGCTTTGGCTGGCAAGTATGGCTACCAAGAAATGAAAAGTAAAATTATTGAAATACAACGACTTGTAGGAGTAACGCCTGACGGTGTTATTGGAGACAAAACCCTGAACGCTATTCTGGAAAGACTGCATCCAGCCATCTCTCAAGTAGAAACAACTTCCGACAGAGTGCGTTTCGACATGATGGCAACGATGCTGAACTTTGAGGATGACCGGATTACCGGGCCAGCTTCCCTCCGGGTGATGCGCCTGCCGGAAGGTGACGGAGGCGGAACCTACGAGATTGCCGGAATCTGTGATGGCATTGAGCCCAAGGTATTTAATTCCATCAAGGTTGAATTGGAAGCCGGGAACCGGGACAAAGCCTGGGACATGTGCATTGACTATGTGGAAAAGAAAACCCACAACGGCCAAGTCTGGTCCCCGGAAAATCTCGCTATTGAATTCTTCTTGCGAGACATCATCTTCAACATGGGCGATGGCGGATGCGTCAACGTGATGCAGAGGACTATCAACTATTTTGGGGAGACCAAAGTAGATGTGGACGGGGCCTGGGGACCTAAAACCAAGGCGGCTTGGGAAAGGCTTATCAGTTATGTGCCATCCGGAAATGCTCTTAATTGGCTTGTGACGTGCCGAAACCAACGCTACAAGGCTATTGCTACTGCGAATCCCAAGAAGGAGAAGTTCCTAAAGGGCTGGTATTCCCGTACTTCCAAAGCAGAAACTTACGCGAAGAAGCTACTGTAGGATTGACAGAACTTTTGTGTTGTGATAGTATCACCACCAGGAGGGGCTAGGGGTTTATCTCCTAGCCCCTCCTCTTTCATGCGAGATATACTGTTACACCCATGTTCTTTTCCTCTTTCAATCTAACCTCAATTCTGGCTAGCGTCTATGGTTGTCTCGCAATGGTGGACTGGACGCGAGCGATGGACCGCATCATTGATGAAATGTCCCCGGCCTATCTCTTTGTCGTACTCCTGATTGGTACTGGAGTCCGGCTGGCCTATAGGTATTTCGTCAAAAAAATTGATAACATGGCGGATAAGGATGAAGCTTTTTTGATGCTCATTCAGGACTCTCTGAGCACTATCTCCCGACTGGAAGATATGTTTAAATCCATCAATAAAAAACTTGACAAGTTGCTTAGGGAATTGGAAACTGGAAAGGAACGGAAGAACTCAGACAAAGATGATACTGGCAATTAAAGGAAGAAATAATGCACTAAGGGCTAAAGCTATCAGCCTCCTCACCATGATGAAGGAAGCTCAGGAACGGCTCAGGAATGCCTACGACTTCTACGCTGAAATTCCTCTATGGTCACATGAACCGCCTGAAAGACTCCCGCTCCATGAATGGTTTTATGTGCTGGACGGAAAAGTAGGAATTTATTTTATGGGGAATACTGTATACAGTACAGTATGTCTCCTCCGTGCCGACGGGGATTTGCCTGAGAATTTTGATTCCTCCCGCACCCGGACAATACAAGTGTGTCAAGGCTACGTGGTGGATAAGACTACGGGCCGTAAATATTTTTATGGGGAAAGTTTTGGAGCACGTCCAGATGAAACCTTGTCTCTTTCTGTTCATGGCCTGATTAAAATCTTCTGGGTCCCTTCTCTTCCGATTCAATCTTCTTCCAAATAATTTTCAATGCCTTTTAATTTCAACTCTCCGGCAGTTAATTTCGGAGATTCCAGCATGCCCATCCGGCAAAGCTTGAACTCTGACAGACCCTTTGACCCGGATATTCTCCTGGGAGTGCATCCAGTATTGAACTGGCCAACTCCGATAGTGAAGAATGTCATGTTCTACATTGACCGCAGGCTCAAAGGAAACCATGAGCTGGACCAGTTTCCTATTGGTTCTCCCTGTAATTTTATCACAGGGTCCCTGGTTACTGCGGCTATGAAGGAGGCGGTTCTTACCCACTTTGAACCCCTGCCCCAGTACGCCAAGGACAACGTGTATCGGTTTTTCTATGTTGTGCCCCCCACGCTTCAGCACCTGTATAACATCCAGGACATGAAGAAGAATACGGACGGCTACACGCTGGAAAGCACCAAGGGGACCGGGAGAATGAATGAGCCTCCCGCCCAGCCTGAAAGCCGATTCAAGCAGTTCTACGAGATTCAGCGAGTATTCGTGTACCTGCGGGAGCGCGGGTATGCGCCCGCGGAAATCGGAAGCTTTGACCCCAGCAATGAGGACGTAACGCCCGTGTTTGCAGAGGACCATAGTTACACTGGCTATGATGCCCAGCTTGTCAATGAGGAGGTAGTCCCCTTTGAGGAGGACTACATGAACAAGGTGTTCGTCCGGGTCATCCGGATTTACAAGACTCTCCCCGGTCCGGTGATTAAGGAGCTTCTTACCTACAATTCCTACGTCAACGGCCAGACCGTCTGGATTCAGGGAAGCCCTGACTCCGGGATTCAGGGAGTCGCTGAAGTAGGGCAACGCTGGAGCCGTGAAGTGTGGGGGTTCCCTACCCCGATTGGAACTACGAATACCTCAGCCATAATTCCAACAATGCCAGCGGAGGCTACAGAGTCTCCAAAAATAAACAAAGGCTGGGACAAGGGAAGCTTTCCCTGCTTGCAGATGTACGTTATTACGTCCATGTACAAGTCCAACAGCAACATCCCTCTACTGGAGAATACCGACAGCCTGTCCGGAAACTGCTGTAACCCGCCCCCGGCTTTTGTCCGGTGCGTCAACACTTCAACCACCAGAAGCGAGACTATTGACTGGTCTTCTTCCAGCACCCTCCCTCCGCTCAATCCCCCGGACCCCAGTGAAAACTGTAGCCAATGGCGTGTGGATGCGAGTGTCGTTGTGCGTGAAGGGTACTCTCATAAGGAAACGCGCAAAACTTGCACGACTTATGACATGGTGGACCACTACTTTGAAACTGAGATTGACAGCAAGACCGGGAATGAGATTGTAATTCAGTACACCCGGGTTGACAATCCTGCCCAGGACCCAGAAGGACCGGAATGGGTTGAAGTGACTGACAGTATTACCGGGGTTAAAACCTGGGTGCGGGATAATACGGCGAGTACTAGAACCGACATTATGAATTGCGAGTCCCCAGCACTTAACCCGGGGCTAAATAATAATAGGTTTTTTGTTTTTGCCTGGGGGGACGACTCCCTTCTCACCCGGATTCGAAATACAGACCCCAAGTTCTACTCCAAAGGTTCTTGCAGGATTACTTCCGCCACACTCTACCTTGATGACCCAGACTGGATTACAAGCTCTCCCGACCACATTGTCCGTTTATCCATGTTTATTTACAGGGCGGATGGAACCTTTCTTAGAAACTGGACCAGCAGTGATACAACTGCAACTGAGAATGGTTATGTCTCTTTTAATGGACCTGCTAGCGGCTTTGAAGTAAATCCGGGAGAGCGAGTCTGCTTTTGCCTAATAAGCAGTGCCTCGCAGGACAGTACCGAAATCGGTATGGGCCTTTGTGATATTAACGGGAACCCTAATTCAGGCTGGTGTGATAGTGCCAAAGGAATTCCAGACTACCCTAATTCTACTACGGCCCCCTACATTTTTTTTAGAGCAACAAGCACCTTGACGGAAACTCCAATTCCAACGGGCTACCTGATGTACCGGAAGTGGATTAACCCCTGCCATGCCATAGATATTCTTCGCCCGGTTCCCGGGCTTGGCTGGTACAAGAAATACACTACGGTCCAAAACTATTCCTTCCCACCCATTCTGGGTAGCTTCGGCTGGCAGGGATGGGATACGCGGCCAGACCTTTCCGGGCGTGTAGGGGGACGGTACTTCCCTCAGATTTTCATGAACAAAGATGGATACTCGGGCCCATGCAAAGCTGTAGTAGAAGAGGTATTCTCTCCGGATGCGACTTTGCCTTCAGGCTGGGGGCTGGGTGTGGACGTGCAGTATGTGACAGCCTCGGCCAGCATTTCCACACCTCTGGTTTCTTTCAATCTTCCAGCCTGCCTGCATACGGCCATTACGATTAATCTCAGTATTGGAACCAACGATGGAGTTTGGCAACGAGGTACTGCTACCTATTCACTCCCGGCCACAAATCATACGACTTGGAAGAATGTAACGATGGTTCATATCACTCCCTATCAGAAAGGTGCTTACATACGGAAGACAACTATCTATCCGCCCTCTTAATTCCTCCGATTTATTTCAATATAATAACTTACTAATACTAAATTCTTTATGACTTTTACCACAACACCTTACCTGATTTACGGTAATCTCCGGGACGAGCTGTCCATGCTCATCCTGGGCAGGCCGCCGAAAGATAACGAGCCGGAATTCCGACGTATCCTTAAAGAGGCTATTTCCCAGCTTCTCAATGAGGCCGCCGCGTCCCCTGACTCCCTGACCGCCCTGCAATATAATGACCTGGACATTGGTGCGGTTATCTCCCTGCCTCCCCAGTACGGAAGCATCATTGATGCCTGGGCCGGGAACACCAGCAGGAAATACACCATCATTGATGCCCGGACTTTTGAAACCCTGTATCCCCGCTCCCTGGATGCCACGACGTACCAATTCCAGGCCCAGCCCCTCATGATTGACCTTGGCCTGAACCAGGAATCCGGGAGTCGGGAATACAAAGTAGTCAGCGGGGATGGAAACCTCCCGCCCCAGGGAGCCCTCTCTCCTAAAATTACCGTGCAATGCCGGGTCAATCTCCGTCCAATTTATCAGAATATTTTTGATGATACAGCATGGCCTGACAAGCTTCGCATTTATCCGGATTGTCAGCCCGCTATCAAGGAGATGATGCTCTCCATCATCTATGGAGAAACCGGGAACACCAACGCCCAGATTGACAAGTACACGCTGGCCGTCAAATATCTCAACGACTATCTGCGCCGCTACAGGCAGGGCACCTTTACGGCTCCCAACTTCATTCATCAGGGCGGACTGAACATCGCCCCCAATCCGAACATTCTTTAATTCATGGCTCAGAAACCGATTGACAAAGCAAGGAACCAGGGAACCGAGCGGGGGACAACCCAGCAAAAAGTCCTGGATGAATTGAATACGGGAACTCCTCCGGGCATCCCCCAGCGCGTGGCTACCAATACTGACCCTACCAAACCTGTTACTCCACAGCAACTGGAACCGATTGCGGCGGCCAACAGCAATGAAGCCGTGAAGCCCCTGAATCAGGGAACCCCGGCTCCCGTGCCTGCGGCCACCCTGCCCCAGGGCATGCCAATGACTTCTGCTGGGACCGTTGCCAATGAAATTGTAGCCACCTCTTTTGATGCGGCAGTAGCCCCCAAGCCGGAAGAAATGACAAGAAGCCAGCTTGACGCATACCGCCAGCAAAAAAACTTGACTCCGAGCCAGCGAAAGGAGGCGGATGCCATCGCCTTTAAATGGATGGAAGGAAGCATGCCCCAGCAGAAGGGACAGTTCCCGGGAGCCGTGGACCCGAACAGCGCGCAGTATGCACAGAATCAGCAGAGCACCTATCAGGCTCTTACCCAGCGTGCCGCAACCGAAGGGCTGACAACTTCGGAAAAATCCAGCATGTTCGGGGGCGACTTTGCCTACAAGGTAAATCAAGGTACGCCAGGAATGCCGGGAGCTACAGCCCCGGGTACATCCATTGCCGCCCGGCTGGCAACAAGCCAGGCTGGAGCAGGGACGAAAGCGGCCACGGCCATAGATACCAAATTCCAGGAATATCTGGGGGACAAGATGGAGACTTTCAATAAACTCTCTCCCGAGAAACAGCAGGCCCTCAAATCCGCTTGGGTGAAATCCGCAACCCAGGCCGGAATCCTGGGTCAGGGGACCCAGGCTACCCCGGCTTCGGCTTCCGCCGTCGGGGGTTCCGGGCTTCAGGGACTCCCGGGAGCAGGGACCCCTGCTCCGGCCAAACCCCTGAGTAGCGGCGCGGCCCGGGATGAGCAAATGCTGAAGCTTGCCCAGGATACCACAGCCGCTCCGCAAGTCCGGGAGCAGGCGGCGGCGTATGTCAATGTGAAGAGGATGTATGCCAACCCCAAGTTCGCTGAGGAGAAAAAAGCTTTCCAGCAGGCTGAACGGAACTGGGTTAAATCGGAAGCCAACTTCTTCAAGAATCATTTGAACCGGAAAGACCCCCGGTACAAAGACCGCTATCGTGACTACCGGAACTTTCAGCAGGGAGATGCCAGAACCAAACTGATGGTTTATACGGAACTGCTGAAGAATCCGCGCTTTGCGTCTCTTGGATACAAATAATAAAAAAGCTTGAGACTTTGCTCTTGCCTACCATGCTCCGGTATGGTAGGCTTTCTTTTGTTCAGAGCGCAATACAGCTCTACCATATTTATACAAAGCATATTATATCATGGCTATTGATTTTTCAACTTTGGGTCCTGTCCAGCCTGGGCAGGATTCCCGACAGGAAAGCCGCATTCGCGCTGATGTCCGTTTCAGGCAGGGGCAGGAAGACCGCGCCAAAGAAAAGGCTGTAGAACCTTTGAAGGCTATGGCAGATTTTGATTCCCTCTTTGCCAAGGAGGCCGCCGCTCTGGAAAAATCCCAGAAGACCGAGGCCCGGCAGGCAGTGACGGATGCCCGGGCCGAACGTGGAGAAGGCCGTGCTATTCGCAGTGCCGAACGTGCTGAGACGACCTTTGAACAGGGGCAAGTCAAATGGGACTGGGCGCAGAATGACCGTGCCCGGGAAGAAGCCAACCGCGACCTTGCCAAGATTACCAAGAGTACTACCTCGGGCATTAAAGCTCAGAGCATTGAAGAATTGGATGACTGGGTAAAAACCCCAGAGACCGAGCTTTACGACCTGAAGACGGCGAGCTCTGATGAGAATGCACTGGGACTCATCGCCAGCCGCCTGGGGGTTGAAAAGGTTGAGGGGGCCCTTCCGGCCCCGACTACTAGCGAGGATTCCGAAGTCCCCCCTTATTTTCTTTCCCGCCAAGGCCTTGCCTTGCGCCCCGATGGTTCCTATATTGTCACCAATCAATTTGTAGACTCGGTAGCCCGGAGCAAAGCAGACTCTTCCAAGCTTGCTTCTGCCATTGCCAAGCAATTAAATTCCAGCGTCAAAGCTACCAACCGTGATGGCCTGTCCTCTACTCCCATTACCGCCACGGCTACGGAAGAAGAAATTGAGGATATGATTAACACTATCCGTAGTGGTGACAAGAAGGTGCATGCGGCAGTAAAAGCTATCTATGATAAGCACATACCAGAAGACCAGAAGACTCAAGCGTCTGAAGCTCAAGCAGATACCGAAACCCCTGAAGCCCAGGAAGGAAAGACCCCGGTGGGGGAGCCTGGAAGTGGCGGTTCCTCAGCCGATGAAACCCCTGGTAGTTTTACCTCTGCGGTTTTAGATGAAGCTGAGTGGCTTGCCACGAACCCGGCCAAGTTTACCGAGCTGACCCAGCAATACCTGGGCTCCCTGGTGGAACAGGGCATGAATGCTCCGGAAGTCCAGCGGGCCGAGCTTGCGGGCCAGCAGGCGGTAGCCAAGGAGAACTATATCCGCGGCGTTGAGACTCTGCTGGAGCGCACCTACCAGGATGTGGACCCGAAGGAAGTAGGGGAAACTCTCCGAAATGAGGCACACGTGGCTGAGAAAGTACTCGACATGTACGGCGGAGCTCCTGCTGAGGCCTTGACCCAGATTGAACGCAGGACTGAGGAGCTGGCCAAGGCGCATCCCGGCAACGAAAGCCTACGCAGGCAGGACAAGGCTAAAGCTATTTACGAATACCTTGACTCCGTGATTCCGGGATTCAATGCTTCAGGGGCCGAAGCTGATGCGCTTCAGCAAATCGTGGAAGACAGTATTGCCGGGGCCATAAAAAAACCCAGCATTAATGATGCCGCCGCTAATGCCATGCGTCACTACCGCAGTAGTCTGGGACAGGTGTCCGACATGGCAGGTACCGTGATGGAAGGAGCCACGCGCTTCAACATCCCCGGTCTCCGCTATGAAGACAAATCCGATGACGAAGCTACCCGGAATCCCCTGGAAAAAATGACCTGGGAATCCGGGAAGGGGGGATGGAAGTTTGGTTTTAAGCGTAGTAACGGGAGCATGGAAGAGTCTTTCTCCATCAGCTATGCGGACCTGCGCTCCTACATGGACGAGCACAAGCTCACCCAGCAGGACGCATTGAATTCCATTGCATTCCCCACTACCCTCGGGGATGTAGCCTATGCCAAGGATGGTCTTCTGTTTGCTCAAAACCCCTACACGGGAACCGTGGAAGAGAACTCCACGCTGGCAATGAACCCGGTAGCTCTGTATGATAATTCCTTGTACCAAAAAAGCCTGGATAGTCTGCGCTCTTCAGGAATGAGTGAGGAAGAAATTGCGGCTATTGATAAAAAATACCAGGACGCGAAGGCGCGCTCCGCTTCTGAGACCGTGCAGGAACTCCTTCAAACCTACGATGCCATGCAGAGTATGGCGGAATTGACTGGAAGTGAAACACTGGGGAGAATCCTAGAGCCGGACTCCAGCGTGGACTTCCGTAATTTCTACTCCCGCATGAAGCAGGACGGAATGAATGATACCTTTATTCTGGAACAATGGAATGACAAGGAAGAACAGCTTGACAGGCAGGTCCAGCGCATCATCCAGGGCACCCAGCGCAAGGCTCTCGACATGGGTGTTACTGCGGGACTGGCAATTTCCCAGCAACTCAATGGAGTCCTGGGTCCCAGGGATTCCGCCGCAACCTTGAGCAACCAATGGAAGATTTTAAATGACCAGCGCGAAGCCACAGCCAAAGTAACGCAGGGCAACCTGTTTACTGAATGGGGTACCGAGCTGGCTTTCCTGGCCGCTCAAATGGCGGGCACCGCGGGGATGGGTATTGCAGGCCGCGCCGCAGGTGAGGCCATTGCTACCCAGGGAATCCGCCGGGTAGCGGCGGGGATGGCCCTGCGCGCCCAGGCCGCCGCTACAGTAGCCCGGCCCGGCATAGCACGTAGTGCTGAGGTAGCTTTCTCCCGTACAATGGAAGGCATTGCCCACGGAGCCACGCGCTCCTGGGGTGCGACTGCCGGGGTGCAGACTGCCATTTTTTCCCAGGTAGCCCCCTATGCCTATGGAGATATTTTCTCCACCCAGCTGGACCGGGCCATCAAGCATGCAGATACACTGCCGCAAGAACAGCGTGCCGGGTATCTTAGGGATGCCCAGAACCTGGCCAATCTCCGAGCCACGGCGGGTGCCGTCATCGTAGGGGTAGCCTCTATGGCTATCAATTCCCGCGCTGGTATGAATACCTTCATTACCAAGAGCGTAGGAGGGAAGACCTGGGTGCCTGAAAGCATTCAGAAATTCCGGCAGGGAAGCTCCACGATTGCCAGCAAGGTAACAGGGAACACTTCGCGGGAAAGGCTCGCCAGCTTTGGTGAGCTGTCTACCAAAGAGAAAGTTCTCTACATGGGCAACAAGCTCTACCAGAGCGGGAAGCTGGCTGTGGAAGGCGCGGCTGAAGAATTGACTGATGAATTTTCCGAATGGCTCTGGACCTCGCTGGTGAAGGATGGCTACATTGCCGAGGACCAAATCGGGACTACCGCTGAGATTGCCGCCGCCGCCGTCAAGATTGCCGTGCTTGGTGCCATCGGTGAAGTCACGGCATCCCGGCTTCCCGGAGCCAGGGAATCCGTGCCTCCGGAAATCCTGGCACAGGCACAGCGGGCGGATGTGGGTGTGAAGCCTGAAGAAACCGCGCATGCCCTCAATGAAATCTCCATGGAATCCCGGACAGAATTGGAAACCAGGAGAGGGACACTCGCGGAAACCGTTAATAATGCGGGTGATAGTGCGGTAGCCGTACTCAATACCAACCTTCCCGAGCCAGTGAAAGCTGAATATGTGGATGGCAATAAAGCCATAGCCGCCAAAGCCGGGGACATTGTGGACAACATCAGCAATGCTCCGGTCTACGTCAATGAGCTGGCCGCCGAGGTGGGAGGGGAAGCCCTGACTCCCGAAGTCCTGGCTTCATGGGTTCACAATAGCGTGACACTTGGAGCTCAAAATGTAACGCTATTGAGAAGTTTTGCTCAGAATCTCAAGGAAGAAATAGCACTGGCGAATCCAGAGGGACGAGCCCGGCTGGTAGAAAACGCCGTATCCAATATCACAGAGCGCATGGTCAATCCTACTCCGGAGAAAAAAGAAATCATGCGGAGCATGGTTGACCAGATTGCAGGGATTTACAGCGAGACTCCGGTCGGCCTTACGCAAGTAGATGACTCTCTTACCTTTATGCCTACTGGAAATGAGACGGTGGATATGATTGGAGAAGTAGCCAGCATGTCCGCGCCTGCCGCAGTGGCTACCGGAGTAGCTACTGAAACCCCGGCTCCTCCCATTCAGATTCCCCAGCTTCCGGGAGCCTCTGCCCTGGATACAAATGCTGAGGTAGATGTATTGGGAACCCAGATGCCTGTGCGAGACATCGCCCCCGTCAAGCCGGAGCCCCTGGAATCCCCTACGGCTCCGCCTCTTGCTGAGCTGACGGATGCCTCCCTTTCCGGTTCCCTTGATTCCGCCAGCCCGGAATCCCGGCAGTGGGCTACCCAGGTAATCAATGGCCTGGAATCCTTCGACCCGGAAACCGCGCAATGGATTACCAAGGGGCGGGAAGCCACAACCTTGACGGATGCCGAGGTTGCACGCATGGTAACACTGAACCAGCTTACCGGGCCTGCCGCCCCCCTTACTGTAGATGATACAGGAAGGACGCTTGTCACTGAGCCTAATGCTATCCGGTATAACAATCGCGCGCCTGCCGAAATCGCAGGTGAACTGAACGATTACCAAAGTCAAGTTCTTTCTTTCATGCCGGAGAAATCCGGAGATGGTCTTGCCCTGATGGACCGATTCCTCAGCACCCAGGAAATCACGCCACAGGAGCGCAGAGTCCTTGAGTCCGTGAGGGGGTATCTGAGAAAGAACAATCTGGGATTCGGGGTTTCACGGATTCATACCGACATGGTTGAAAGCTGGAATGCCCCGGCCCTGGTAGACTTTGCCGACCCGGACTCTCCGCTCATGGTTGTCAACACTTTATTTGCCCCGGTTGCCGGGGACTTCAGGTCTGCCTTCATCCATGAGGCAGTGCATTTGGTAGACCAGCATCAGCGGAGAACCAATCCCGAATACGGGAACCAGCTTCGCAGTATGAAGCTGGCCATCCGGGAAAACTGGAACGAGCTGGTAGGCATCCTGGAAAAAGAAAGCAGACAAGCCACTGATAATGAGAGCAGACTGGCAATAGACACTGCGGTTGAAGACATGGCTTATGGCCTTAACCTGGATGAGCCCCAGGCCGCGGCGGATAATGATAATGAATTTGCCTCCGTGCTTCTGAGCAACCCGGTGTTCCGCCATCTTGCAAGCCAGATGAAAGAAGGAGGAGAATCAATCACGTTTGATGACCTTTCTTCTCCGGCTACCCTGGCGGCCATGGCCGAATCAGTAACGCCTCCGGATTCTTTCCTTGGCCGCGTATTTGAAAGCCTGAAGAATGTCTTCAATAAAATCCTTGGCCGCTACAAGAGCCTGGAAAAGGATAACTTCTCCCTGCTTAAAGACATGGGTGAAGAATGGACGGCATGGAAAGAGAGGCACGCCGAAGAAGCCCGCAAGCTGGATGAGGTTTCTTCTCTGGATGGCCGCCGCTGGCTGATACCTGAAGACCCCACAGCTATGAGGAATACGGGGTATCAGGATGCCGGATTGATTCTCCGTACATTAGGGCGGGAAATCCCCAGCCCTGAAGCAGAAACCGGGACTTCCTTTTCTCCCACCCGCTATGGGTTCATGGGGGAAGTGGGAGGAAATATGGGTGAGAACTGGTTCAACCTCACCATGGCCGGGACGCGGCAAGCCGCTACGTGGTTCAACATGGGCGCGGCCAAGTTCGGATACCAGAAGGCTGTAGACAAGCTGGACTCCAAGCAGGTGCCTGTATTTACTGAGCAGGACTCTTTACGAGTGCGTGAACAAATGATGGCCCAGGACATGGGCCAGCGTTATGTCATCCAGCAGGTTCACCAGATTGCCAAATGGGTCAATGCCATGAAGCTCAAGCCCGAAGACCAGAAGGCCCTGGCTATCGCTATCCGGGACTACGTGGGCAACACGGACAACCTTGCCCGGCCCAAGGAAATCCAGCGCATTTATGCGGACACCCAGACGCAACTCAAGCAGGCCGCTGTGGACCGGGACCAGTCTGTAGCCGCCGCCAAAGAAGGCGTAGTCAGAACAAAAGCCGCCTACGAAAAAGAACTTGCCGCCATTGTGGGGCGTATCCGGGAGAGTACCAGTGAAGGAGTTATCCTTGGGCTACGCTCCGGACTGGACACAGCCCGCAGGTTCTTCCGGGACAAATCTATGCCGCCGAAGAATGATGCACTGGCCCAGATGCAAGCTCTAATGGTAGCGCGCCAGCAGGAAGTAGACCGAATCAATGAGCAGGTAAAAGCATTCAAGGCCGCCTCACCCGAGTTTGCCGACGGGGTAGACCTGCTCCGGCGCGAAGTAATCTCCGACTTGAATGAGGCAGTGGCCGGGGAACTTGACCTTGCCGCACGCCAGATTTCCCGCGACCTCGCCGAAGGGGAAACCTCTCCGGTAGAGCTCCTGAAGGAAATCCGCAACAGCCTCGGGCTCAAGGATATAGGGAAGCTCGGAGACATGGGTGCGGCCATAGAGAGGGCCGTGAAGAACTATCGCAAACTTGCCCTGGCCTCTGCTCCGGAAGCCGCAAATGCTTTGCACAATATAGCAGTAGCCCAGGAACGGGCAGGCCGGGAGATTGCCCGGGCCAATGCCATATATGAAGAACGGGCTCGCCGGGCTGGCTATGACAGCAAGGGAATCTACCATCCTGCCGGGACCATCTACCAGAACCGGGACCTCCGCATTGAGCAGGAACAGCGTCACATGCAGGCCGAATACCTCAAGAGGAGGGAGCGCGCCAGCGAATTGCTGAACCAGTATCCGGCTATCAAGCAGAGACTCACCCGGGCCCGCAAGCAGATTGCCCAGAACCAGTATGACATTTACAACTTCCTGGGAAGCGAAGCCGGAAGGCTGAGCGCGGCGGACATGAACTGGCTCCATCGCACCTACCTCGCCGTAGGTGCAGGCAACGCTGATGCCTACCGAAAGGCCATGATGGAAGCCCTGGAAAATCCTCAAGGCAAGAAGGTTTCCGAGTACCAGCTTGCCCGGATTTACAATGCTACCCGTGCCTACATTGAGGAAAACAATTCCAAGGTGAACGGTTATATCAGCACCGTGGTAGACCGGATGAAGAACTACGCCGCCCTGTATGACCGACTCACTGATTCCGGGATTCAGGTTGACGGGAAGCCTTCCACCTACTCCGACTTGTTTAAGGGAATCCCCGGCGTGGAATCCTTACAGCAGGGAATCCTGAAATTCCTGAAGGAAAATTACAGTGAAATGCAAATCCTTTCCGACCTGAAACACGGGGACAACATGGTGGAAATCGTGGATAAAGCTCTGGCGGTTTCACGGTATCTGGGAGACCAGGGTACCGGGGGAAGGAAGAAGCTGAAAGACCAGCTCTCACAAATCAAAAAGCATCAAGCCAACTATGCCCGTGATGCCTTCCTGCTGGAGAGCATGGGGGTAGAAGAGCACGACCTCCGGGGGTTTATCACCAGTGCCGAAGACATTGCAGACCTTGCCGCCCGGCTGGAACAAACCGGATGGGTAGACTCCCGGACGGTCAAGACCATCATGGAGTCTCCTGAGGCTACCATGAGCCAGCGAGTTACGGCTTTGATGGACTACCTGCGCACCAAAGCTGACCTTCAGATGCAACGCCTGGGCCTTGGCTATACCATTGACCCTGAAAAGCTTACAGCTATGAATCGGACCAGTCTCCGCAAGGGGATGGTAGAGCTGGCAAACCAAGCCTTCGCCTCTACCCTCAGCAAGAAGAGGAGCACGGAAAACCCGCTGGCAATGCGAAAGAACCTGCCACTCTCCGAGCGTATTATCCTGGGTGAGCTGGGAGATGCCAGTGTATCAGAAGCTACTGGATTAATTGAAGCATCCCTGTCCTACCAGAAGGACACCCTGGTCAACACGGTCATGAGTGATGAAGCGGCCAACACCTTCTTGAAGCTTGGGCTAGTCACTGCTCAACCGAAAGGCAACGAAGATGTCCTTCTCTCTTTCAAGAATTCCTATAGCAAACTCAATGGAATGTATGCCAGTCATGAAATGGCGGACTCCCTCTATAGAATCTTCAGGCCAACTGATGATGTGATGGCGGATGAAAGCACATGGCCCGGCATTAAAAAGTATTGGAGTACCAACTCTATTGGCACTATCCAAAAGCTCGGGGGCATGGCGAACATCGCCGTGCTGATTAAGTCCCCTGCCTCTACGCTCCGTAACCTTTATGGTACAGCAATGCAGGGGATTAACTCCGGCATTTGGGTCCCTGCCTACGGGCTTAAAGAAGTGAGCGGAATGGCAGTTGACTTAGTGCGCATGTGGAAATTGGAGCGAGCGGCTAAAGATAATACTCTGGCTGGAAGAGAAGCCCAGGAAAAACTACTGGAAGCTGAAGCACGATGGACAGAAAAAGTCAAGCACTATTATGACTTGGGTTTGTTGGACAATGATACCATGCAAGTATTCCGCAATCTCTGGAAGAGTGAAGAATTCCAGAAAGCCATAGAAGGAAAGATTGACCTGACTCTGGATGAATCTGATGGACTCACGGACATCGTTGTCGGGGACCGGGAAGAGCGGACGATGGCGAACCGGACGTTCCGGTTCCTGACTACGGGAATCATGAAGGGGGCGACCGTGGCGTACAGCATCCCGGATGCCATGGCAAAGATTGCCAGCTACACCCATGAAGTTCGGAACAGCCGGAACCTGATGGCTGTACAACTTGAGCGCGCCAAGCTGACGGAAGAAAGCAACCGGACCCCCTGGCAGAAAGAGCTGGTAGATGCCAGCAAGGAGGCAGATAAATGGAATGCGCTAGTGGAGCACACCGCGGCGGACCGGACAAAGAATCTGTTTCCTACGGGGACCCGAACGCCGAAATGGGTGAAGACTGTAGGGCTTGTTGCCCTCCCCTTCTTCATGTTCCAATACCACACCGCCAACTCTGTGGCCTACAACCTGGGCTACATGGTACAGGAATTGCAGGAGGGAACCTGGGCTATCCGCAATGGGATGGCCCAGGAGGGGAGCAAGCTGATGACCAAAGCTTTGAGCCGCGCCGCGGGAACTGCCGCCGCTGTGATAGCACAGGAAGAAATCCTTCGTTTCCTCTTCCAGTTCATGGCCCAAGGTGCCCTCAAGATTCTGGACAAAGATGACCAGGTACAACTCATTACTAATGAGGAAGTCATGAAGACTGCATCTAAACTGGGACTGATTCCTGACTACGACAAGTTCGGCACCAACCTGGGATTCTTCAACAAAGGCACAGGGCGATGGAGCTACATGAACCTGGAGTATGCCGCTCCGTTTAAGAACGTAGCTTCCCTGGTCAGCAGTGCCTGGAAGATGGCAACCGCAGGCGAGGAGGGCAAAAAGGAAGGCTGGAATGAAATGGAGAACCTGATGGAGAGCACCATTGGAAGTCCTTCCATGCTTCTGTCCCTGATGAACACCTACCTGTTTGACCCCAACGACAAGTTCAACTACAAAGCCGCTCCTGAAAAATCAGAATCCATCAGTCTTGCAGAAGCCGTAGCAAATGCTGGATTGATGGCCCTGGGATTCCAGCCAAGCGTAGGTGAAGGGTATACCTATAAGCCCCTGGAACGGATTGCTACTGCGGTCAACAAGGAGACTCCGGTATGGTCTACGATTTCTTCTGTTCTCCATCAGAGCTTTGAGGATGACCCCAATAACGTATGGTATGAAACAACCTTGAAGCATGTGGGGATGGGCATGCGCCACGGCAAGGCCTTTGTGGATGCCGCCGCCAACGGGGTGAAGACCGCCAAGGTTTCCGATAACCACACCAAGCGGCTTCGAGTTCTCAGTGAAAGATTCCTGGATGTTCCTATTGAAACTCTGGAAAGGTTCACCGACTTTGACATCGCCCAGAGAAAGGAAGCCTATGCGGAGCTGGGGAGTACGCTTAACGGAATCAAAGCCTTGACTGATACTCTGTATGGAACCACCGCGGGGAGCAAAGCTTTCCGGGATATACTTGACCGGAGCAATGTCAGCCTGAAGACTGCACGCTGGGCCATGCGTGGCGTGATGCCGGAAGTTATTACCAAGGACGCGGCAGTGAGTGCCTTTGAACGGCTGGACCGCGAAGCCCGGAAGCCGGGAACCAGTGAAGCCCGGAAGCAGAGAATCCAGGAACAGAAGAAACTCATACGCAAGGTTTCCCGGGAACGGGGAGTCAGGGTTACAGACCAGATGGAAACCCTGAGTACGTACAAGACGTTATTTAAAAATCTGGAACAATAAATCCTTTACAAGAACAAGTGGCTTGGTATCCTCCGGGGTATCAAGCCACTTTTATTATGCACGAACGTGAAGTAATCCAAGAAATTGTAGGAGCACAAAGCCGCCCGGAGTTTAGGGATGTGGAGAGTATCCTGAATCAGGAAGAAAAAAAAACCGAGGATGTAGTTAATCATCCTTCTCACTATACCAGTCACCCTTCTCGAATTGAATGCCTGGAGATTACCCGGCACCTGCCCTTCTCCCTGGGAAATGCCATCAAATATCTATGGCGCGCAGGATTAAAAGGAGGACCCGAAAAAAGAATTGAGGACTGGAAGAAAGCCCGGTTCTATTTACAGGACCACCAGAATAATATTGGCAAGGTCTTTGAAACTTTCAATCTTCATCTAGTGATAGCCCGCTTTCACACTTTTGTGAAGGCCAGGAAAAAAGAAGCGACATGGGAAGACTGTGTAATTGATTTAATTCTCTCCCTTTATGATGGCACTGACCTGGTTTCTATTCGCCGTGACTTGGTGCTCACTAAAGCTATTACATTTATTGACGAAAAAATTATTGACGCTCAAAACTAAATAGTGTATACAAAATGCAGGGAGACCTAAAGCCTCCCTGATGAAAGAAAGAAAAGGTATGAGGGCCGGGAAGAATTTCTTCCTGGCTCTCCCTTTTTACAGGCATGACCCCTCGGCAAAAAGCTGATAGGCCCGGGCATACTTCCCGCCCCATCCAATTTCGATATGGGATTTCCCATATCGGTAAAGCTCTTCCTTCTCCATGCCTGTAAAAAGGATTTTATATTTCAGTAGGTCTCGCCGCAAATAAAGCTTGACAGGTTTTCCATTGGCGGGAGAAATTCCCGGAAGATGAAAGGAACCAATGGGGCTCCGGGCAATGAGCCTGCGCCAGAGCTGGCGGTCAATGCCGGACTGGAGAAAATCCCTTTCATGCTCCATGAAAAAAGTGTAGAGGGAAACATGGGTCCCCTCATAGTCTCCACAATAGCGGGGCTTATAGGAAAAAATTCTTGCGTGTACTGCTCCATGCTTACAAGGGATACGCTGAGCGCGGGCTATGCGATAGACTTGGGAACGGGAAAGCTTCAGCCGAACCGCGGCTTCAGATACGGATACAAATTCTTCCTTCATTTCCAACAGGCAGACTTAATATCGAAGTGACACTTGACAGAAAGGTCGCAACCACATAGAGTACAATAGAGAACCGGGCGACCTTCAGCCACGCTCCCCCGTTCCTTCACCAGGTCATACAAAAACTTGCGGGCCGAGCCTCCGGCTCCGCATGATTCACACCCCTCCTTCTCCATGTCGGGGGGTGGCACAGGCGTGGACTTGGGGCACCGGGAACAAATCTCATAGCGGCGGCGAGCCTCAGTAATGTCTACGAACCTGTGCCCCCTCCGGTACCAGAGAATCATGGTGAGGAAAAAGCCCAGCACTTTTTGAGCTGTCATTGGCTGGTGCTCCGGCCAGGAGAGACCTTCATCCCCGCAGGATTCACAGTATCCTTCCGGGAGTTGAAGGCATAGGGCCTGATGAAAGGCATCCTCGTCATAGGTCTCATCGTTATTACGAAGGATGGAAGCCATTTGATTCCGGAGTTCCGCCAACGTGGGTGCCGTAATCAAGGTGCCCTGGAGCCTGGGACTCAGGGCTTCAGGGATTCGGAACTTCCACCCGCCCGGGGGCGTGACATGCAGGTGTGGATGGGCTAAAATTTTAGGCATGCCCCGATGATAGAGGCATGCCTAAAGAAAAGCAAGACGGAAAATGAAGAGCCTCCTATTTCAGATAGGAGTCAGCACCCTTTTCTGGGATGGGGTAAGCACAGGCTTCATCCAGAGCGAGACTTAAATCATAGAGACAGGGAGTCAGCTCCTGATTTTCAGCGGCAACCACGCCCAGCTTGTATTGTATAAGTTCCTTTTTTTTCTGAAGAGTACTGAACCATTCTCGCCATACCTTCAGCTCCTTTGCTACTGCATAAGAATCAGAAAGCAAGGTATCCAAAGAAGGAGGGGTGTCCTCTAGATTTTTTATGTAGTCTTCTAATGTTGACATGTTTTTGAACGATAGACTTGGGCCCAATAGAACCGGGTTATTTTATTTTTTATATTGACAGCTACAAAATCAGAGATAGTGAAAGGGGAATCCCACCGGAAGAAAAACCGCAGGCACCTTACCATGTACTGCGCCACCTTTAAGGCAACCTGATAGGCCTCTTCCGGAGAATGAAAATCCTGAATGACTACCGTATGATAAAAAGATTGAAGCTTCAGGGGGGTCCTAATCAGTATTGCAAAATTATTCCCCCGGAATTTTATAAGACTGGACGGGTCTTTAAAGAGCTCCCAGTAAACCCTTTCCCTGTCCTGCCTGCTCTCATATCCAAATATATAATCTGTCCTGCTTACAATAAGGGAGGCATGTTCGTAATCAAATTCCTTTTCCAGCTTTGGATTATGCTTCTTTGGATTTTGAATCCGGGGGATAATCTCCCCCGGATTCCTCCCTTCCAGGTCACTGACATCATATGGGATTTTTTCTTGACGGCCCCGCCGGGAATATGGAATCTTGATTTCCTTTTTCATTATTTTTTATGAGGCAGAATCTATAATATTTGTATTCAAGTAAATCTGCAAAAGAAAATGACCCATCTCTTACAAGACTTTCTTTATCATCATTGCTTTTCCAAAAATACTCCTGACTATGAAAGTCTTTAACCAACTTGCAGGCATGCGTAATGCCAGTCGCCGGGTCCTCCATCCCAACAAACTCCCCAGAAAGCATCGCGTCAAGAGCTTCCCCTACTGAAATAGATTTGTCAAACCTAAACTCTACATTCAAGTAGAAGCCATCATGTATAGTCTCAGGGGAAAAATTCTTAAAAGCATACTCATTTTTAAAAACAATGCTGTTCCCTTCCCTCACTGCTGAGGCTTGCCGGAACTCGTTATCATAGCCCCGGTATATCTTTCTTACTTCATCTTTAAGCACCTGATAAAGAACTTTATCAGTAGCTTTATGCTTAAAAAATAAAGCAAGTCCTTCAGCAAAGCTAACGTGATTGAATAAGTAAGCGTTAAAGTCAGAACAGGATATTGCAATAGGTAATTCTTTATTCATTGTTGTCTTTGGTCAGGTTGTCAAGATATTTTATACCATCATCAGAAATAGTGTAGGCCTTAGGGAAAGAATCAGGGACCGAAAGAGCAAGCCCTTTACTCTTGAGCATGCTGAGATACTTCCCGATACTTGCCCGGTCAACCAGACGCGCGCCAGCAATCTCTTTTACTGTTACCGCGGCTGGCTGGATGAGCAAAAAGGAAAGCAGTTTCACTTCCTTGTGCCGCAGGATGCACATGCGGTCGTAATTGTTCAAGTAATTAAACAGAAGCCGAGCCTTCGGCTTCACCAACTCCGTCAAAGTCTTCTTTTTCTTTTTCAAGCTTAGCATATGTTTCAATAATTTTTTGTTTAGATATGATACTATTCATCAGCAAGTTTGGAATGGCCTGATTAGTGCATTCGACAATGTGCTTCTTCTTCTCTTCCGAATTTCCTGTCTGCTTATATAGTTGACAGCCAAGAAGTAAAACAATGACATTGACAAGTACATTAGGAGGGCAGATTAAATCCGTTTCTCCTAAGTCCTCTTCCATTATTTTAACAGACTGTTCTACCAGATTGCACCCGGCTTCCAGGCAGAGCCCCAGGAGCTGGTTCACTTCCCCCTCATGGAAAGCTTCCCCCTCTCCGAAATTGTAGAGAGCCATGGCGTTCTTCTTAATTCCTTCCATGTCTTCAGGACCCTGGATACAGGGAAGCGAGGATACAAGGGAACAGAGGAGCAGGGCTTGGTCCTTTACTTTCTTTTTCCGGTCATTCTCCATCTTCCTCTGGGTATGTTCCAGCTTCTTTTGAAGGTTAGTTTTCTTCTTCATTTTTTAATTGTATAAATATATTATAAAGTTGTTCGGCTAGAAAACTGGTAGCCCTATCCAAAACAATTGCCAGCCTGTCAATTAGAAAGATATAATACTTTTTATTTTTAGCCTCGTCTTCAATCAAATTGGGGGTAGTTATCTTACCATTGAACAAGCTATTGTTGAGGGAAATAAAAGCCAGATATGTAAAAATAACAACACTCATTTTTATAACCTTGACAGGTACGGCTTTTACTTCCGCTACCTTATTATAATTGTCAATCATATCTAAAAGACTGGACAAATCAGGAGAGTTTAAAATTTCTGAAGTCATGTCAATAGCTTTGCAGAAAGCCAAGTCTTCAAAACGTTCTCCTGCCAAACACTTAACTTCAAACTTCGAGTCCTTAAAGAAAGAATTTAAGGTGGAGTTTAAAACCCGTTTGAAATTAGTGTGCATTTCCCTTACTTTCTCATTGAATTCGTCAACGCTAATACTCCTTGAAAGGACTTCGAGTTCTTCAATATTCTTAAAATATCCTTTGAAAGTAGAATCAAAATCCTCTTGAGAAAAAGCCAGGGCTCGGGAGAAGACCCGGTTAATCAAAGTGGAATCCAAGGCTTCGAGCGTAATATTTTTTTTTGTTGTATTCATATTGTACTAATGGTTAATAGATTATGTAGTTGAAATTATTCTTCATCGTAGAAATGATGACCACCGTGAATAGAACTCTATCCTCCCTAAGTAAATCCCAGGCAATAGTTCTAAGCCGTTCAGATTTTTCGGGAATCAAAAGAGAAATGTCAGGAGTATTAACCGGGACCCATTCCAGATTGTTATAAAAAGCCAGCCCATCGAATTGCTGGATGCAAGAATCCAGGACGGCGAGTTCTTCCCGGTCTGGCTTAAAGGACAGGATAGGGAAAAGAGCCTCCATGAAAAGACCGACAGAGCGGCTGGGGGTTCTTCTCACTTCGGTGATGCAGATATTATCCTGCTGAGCCAGGATATTTTTAAATGGTACAGTATTGTTCATGGTATTGGCGTATGCTGAGCTTCTAAAATTTTGGATTCTTTTCAATGTTGTAATTTAAAAAGACTTCACTTTGTTCCGGAGTCATATCCAGAAAGATTGGAACCTGGAGAGTTGGATTCCAGTTAAGAATTACCTTCCCTCCATCTTCTCTTACGAACTTCTCACGAGGAGAATACCTCAAGGGTTTCAGCCCTACCTTGGAAATGCTTTCAGCCCTGCACTTCCAAATAGCCTCTTCAAAAGTTCGTACATACCGGAGCCCATAGTAGCATTTATATCGCTCCACGTACCGGACTACGACAACGTAATTAACCTTGCGGCTATGCCTGATGATGTTGGATTCGGGAATATGCAGGATTGAAAAGGTCCGCTCCGCATAGGGGGCAGAAATGTGAACAGCCGCTGACATGCGGTTTGGACTCCGTTCAATCACGGAACCCGGGAACAGGGATTCCATGTTGAACTGAAGCATGGACACCTCGGAAGGCCGGAGCTTTTCTTCCAGGAAGCTCACGGATATTCCCATGTGCTCCAGTGCCATGCCGTAAGTAGTAACGTCAAGGAGACCGGGAATCTGGAATTCACGGAACCAGGAATTTAAAAACTCCTTGGCTTGAAATAAAGTAAGTAACTTCATGATGATTTATGTTGAGGTTCTAGCAAGTTCTAATGATTTATCGCAAGAAGTAAATAGAACATGGGGAACAAGGAATCAGGGAGTCAGGGCGGCTCCATATATTCAAAGGCTTCAATACTGAATAAGCAGACCTGACTTCGTAAAGCACTTGGGAAAGATACAACAGCACCTTTTCAAGGCCTACTATTTGGGCCGCCTGCAATACGCATTTACGGTTTACACTGGAAACCTCTACAAAATAATGACCTTTCTTTTCCATCCGATACACTTCAGCTTTGATAACTTCCCGGAGCGGGAGGGCAAGCTCATTTTTCTGGGGCTTTCCGTTCCATCTTAGGCCTAAAATATGGGAGGCATAAAAGCCAAGGGCCCTATCAATGTCTTTCTTTAAGAGCTTGGTCACTGCATCCATTACGATGATGAGCTCTTCGTCTGTATCGTCTGGGGCTGGCGTAATAAACTGGTCAATGGCCAAATAATTCGCAGGGTTTTGAAAGGTGCCGGAGAAATGAATTCTGGTTTCATATCTAGGGTATTCTTGGGAGACTTTCTTCCATGCTCCAAGAGCTACCCGGAGAAACTTCCAATCTGCATCATTAAATCTAATCATAACTATTAATCTAAGGGGTCTGTATTACGTTTATCTTCTAAGAATCTCATAGCTTCTACCTGAAAATAATGTTCACGCAAGAACCAAAGGACTCCATCCAATTTTCTTTTTGTCCACCTGTAAAAAAGGAAACTAAAGATGAAGGTAAGGAAAACAATTTGAAGGTTAGTAACAATGCCCATAAACTGAACTTCAAAAGTTTCTCCTCTAAGAAGGTACCCTACGAAGGCCCCCTCTAACATGGCCAAAATCCAGGCATACCCGAACCAGACATTGAACGCTGAGTTAAAAAATTTGTACAGCTTGTTCGTTTTCCTATGCAAATCTAAAATTCGTGTGGCCCTCTCAGGCAACGGCAATTTGAGAAGCGACTTTTTAAAATATTTATATCTGTTCATATTGAGATTCTATATGGAGCAAAGGTCTGAAATATACGAAAATATGTTTAGCGGAATCAGTCATTCCGAGCTGAAGTTCAAAGCCGCCATTGAGAAGTTTCCGATTTGCCTTTCGTAAATCAGCAAGGAGAAAACGATTATTCTCTACGAGCCTTTTTGAACTCCCGTCAGAGAAGGTTTCAATGGTTCCCGTTACACGATGGGCAAGAAAGAATTCATCCAAAACTTCTTTTACTTCCTGCTCTGTTAATTTGTTTGAATGGTAAAGCATTGTCTTAGATGGGGGCCCCTCCTTTTATGCAGGTAGGGAGCCCCCTAGTCAGTGATTATCTATAAGATTTGAATAAAGAACCTACGCTTTCTACAGCGCCCAGAAGGGTTCCTCCGGCCCTGAAAAAACTAAGCTGGCCACTCATTGCCTGCTGGCTTTTAACCAGGCTAATATGTGTTCGTATCAGCTTGCGGGTTTCTCTTTTTTCATTAACAAGATACGTGTCAATCTCTTTTAAGTATCGTTTAAGGACTCCTTTCATTTCTTCGATGCAATCCAAAAAGGCGGCGTTAATAGTATTCTCATAGGGTTTTCCGTTTAGTTTAGGGGCCCAGCTTCCAAGGGATAAGTATCCATTATTCCAAAACTTAATGCTAAATTCTGGAGAGACCATAAAATCATAAGGTCGGTTCCAATAAAGACTTACGCGAAATTTAGAATCATTCAAAGAAGCCATTTCAGAATCAACTTTAGCTTGGAAGGAGTCCAAAAGCTTTTCTTTCATTACGGGTCCCAGTTTCTTTCCTTCATTGGCCTTTGCGGAATCCGTAAGAGACTCTAAAGCAGGAAGACAAACGGAAATAACATTGCGGCGCAATAATAAATTGCGTTTAAATTTTTCAAGCCCCTTCAGAAGTGCTTCATGAGCATAGAATTCAGAAGTTCCAGGCTTAAATACAGGTTCGATGTTCTTCATGATGATTTTTTTCTATTTAGTATTGGTTTTAATTAGCGCGGCAGTCTTGCCGCATGTCTTTATGGTAGATTACTGAAAAGATTTTGCAAGATATTTTTCAAAAAATTTTTCTTACGTTGAGCTTCTAGAAGTTAAGGGATTTTATTTCAAGTAGAATTTGAATCTTGTTTCCCCCTTTTCAGAGTCTTCGATTACACGGATTCCCTTCAAAAGGAATTGGAAAACTTCATTGCACTTAGCTTCCACCTTGTCTAGAATTTCTTCCGGCACTTCCGGCATATCAGGGCTTGGGGCTTTCCACACAACATAGCCATATTGAAGCGTGAAGGGAACGAAAGAAGTAAGCGCGCCAGTTTCCGCTTCCAGCTCTTTGAAAATAGCATTAAAATCCTGACACAAAATTCTGATTATTTCTCTTGCTTTTTCAATGGCTTGCCCTGCAAATAAATTTTGCTCTTCATAAAATTTATATTGAGAAAGATTCCCCTGCTTATTTACAATGAGATTTTTATTTAGAGTTCTCCATACGCTAACCCGGTATCTCCATGGAGCCTCTTCCATATGCTCAAGTATTAAAAAGAAAGGACACTTAGGAATCTTAATTGCCAAGTCATTTTTCAGAAGCCGGGAGAGATTGAGCTCTTCGATGGGAATCCGAGGAACACGAATCAGGGGTTCAAGGGAAAGAACAATAGAAGGGTTCTTTTGATTCTTTTTAAAACGCTTAAAGGGGGCTTCCTCTAAATAAAATTCTTCCATTTTTTTTATCTCCCCTTCACGGGAAAAGAAGGAAAGAATCCGGGAATTATCATTAACTATTCGAACATGTGCCCGCCGGGAATGCTCGGACTTTTCAAAATTGTAAGCATGAAGCCATGCTTCATAATCCTTTGGCTTTTTTATCTGCATGGTTAAAATGATAATCTTTTCATCCGGTTCCGCCAGTCCATAATAACGCAAGGTCAGAGTTTTCATTTCCCCTTCTTGCGGATTTTTCCGCTTAAATGAGACTCGGAACAATTTTCTAGGGCTTGCTTCCGGAATTCCGTAGGGCTTCACCCCATTCTCTTCCCATTTAACGCTGAAAGAAATACCCATGCTTTCAAGCAATGATTCTGTTTCCATATTTTGAGTTTCTATAATTTAAATTATTATTATTATTTACTTTTATCTATCAGGTATAAATGAAAGCCTAAAGCACAATATCAAAATTTTGCAAATGCCTATTGAAGGCATCCGAAGATGTGAACATTTGTTTGCTGTCATCTAAATCCAGAAACCGAGGAAGATACCGGGAAGCGTAGACCATGAAGGAAGGATGGCCAAAACGGGAAGAATCCCATCCTTCCGGCTTTAAATCAGAATCCCATGGCATGCCCGCAACACGGCGCAAGCCAAGTTCGGAATAAAGGGCCCTGAGCTTGTCCGTTTCGAGGCATTGGAGATACCGGAAAGCGGATGTAAAAAGAATCTCCTTTAGGAAGTCTTTCACTACTGCATGATTCCCGGGAGAGGCACAAAGGGAAACAAGCTCTCCGTCCTCTGTAACCGCCGCAATACACAAGGGAGCCAGTGCTAAAGTCCCGGAATACCTTACCGCCGCAAACAGCCGACAATCTCTTTCTTCATACCAGTCTCCCGGGTAAAGGTCTACGCTTCCCCTGACTCCCGGATTCACGGTTTCCCGGAGTCCTTGAAGCAAGGAAGCAAAGAGATACGGATTCTGGAATTCAAAATACACGGGTTCGTCTTTACGGGTTTCCATTTCCGGCTTTTCAAGTATGCTACTTAGTGTTTTCATTTTCTGTTTTTTTCTATTGGTTTATTTTATGAAACCCCTGCAAAGGGGCTATAGGGTTAGATTAGCTTAGTGATTGTATTGTGCAATAAAAATATCTAAGATTTTTGTCATACACGGTTATAAATTTTCAAACAAGTCTGACAAGCAGGCATAATGCCTTGCTGGATAGGTCATTTCAAAATCCGGGTAGAAAATTTGAATACCCTTGCACGTGATATTGCAATCCGAAAAGGCAATGTTGAGGCTTCTAAACTCGGAAAGAATTGAATTTTTAGCTTGCATTGCGGCCATGAATAAAGACATGCCGGAAAAACTAAAAGGAAACTCCCGGTAAAAGCCCCCGGCATGGGGGTGAATCTCTATGAAAAAGACAAGACGGAAACTTGCCCCCTTTGCATGGTGATATTCAAGGGGGAGATATTCCCGGAATTTTTTTGTGCAGTTCCACACGTCCAACGCTCCGGACATTTGAAAAGCTTGAAGGACTACGGAAGGCGAATAATCAGCAGGGACATGTACCCCCTTTATTCCGCCAGGAGTAAAAAGCTTGTACTCTATAAGTTCCATATATTTAATAATTTGAATGTTTATAAAAAAGCCCGCCGCAAATATTGTCTATGCCGTACTGGCTAAAAAATAGCCTCAATCTAATTCTAATTTTTAGATTTAGGGGGGGCTTCCAGAAATGTTCCACGTGGAACATTCCCGGATACCTAGATTACAAATGACTTAAAACTGTTTCCGTGGGGCAATAATATATGTTAAACCCGCGGCTTTCCGCCATATAAACGAGCTCATTTTGGATGCGGCTGGTAGTCTGAGAATATTTCCGCGCATTAAGGTAGAGGCATTTGCCCCTACAATCAATTTTGGCTATCAGAGTATTGTAGCTAAAAAGCAAGCCCTCTCTATAATAGAGTTTGCGAATCTTGCGGTCAAAACAGGGGCTAAAAACGAGGGCAGAGGATTTAGCGCGCTCCGGATATTTAAAATAGCTATCCAAAACCGGAAGCGCGTATTTTGGCGCATGCTGTTTACCGCCAAAATAATCTACGTCCAAGTGCTCAAAGGCCTGACGGGCCGCCGCACCCATGCGGCCCCAAAAAGTGACACGCACAAGGCCTAAAGGCTCAATCTGGGTTTCTTCCACGGTTACGCATTGGTCCCGGATGGCGCAAATCTCACGCTCATAATCAGTTATATCTACCAAGCCTTCCCACGTGGTCCAATTGTCAATATCCTCTATGCAAGTCTTAATATCAGCAGGGCGGATATTAAGGCAGGCACCGATTAAGGCGGCTGTGTTCAGCTCCTCACGATAGAGGAGCATGTGCAGGCCCCCTGCATTGTCCTCTTTGATGCTATAGGTCAGGGCTTCTTTTATCCCGGCTTCCAGGAGCCAGTTTTGAGTATCGGCATTAGTCATTGTTTTTGTCTTTCTATTTTTTAGGATGTCCCGTAAGGGCTATAGGGTTAGATTAGCAACTAGAGCTTTTTGTTCAAGATTTTTTTCAAAAAAGTTATAACTCATTAAAGGAGAGTGTTTAAAACGCACCAAACGTGTAAATCTCACAATTTGCCAAGTCATGCGTTCCCTCGTCCGCGTCAAAAAAGTCTAACAAATCCCATGTGCGGCCATTGTCCAGCGAGATATAAGATGACTCCATATCCGCCCCTTGCGGATAGCTACGCATGGCAGTCCTCATATCACTAAGCACCTGCTTTTTGCCGGAGCCCGCAAAACAGAGTACCTGCATCCCGTCCGCAAGGCTAATGACCGCAACCTTGCGGTACAGGGGGCGGGCAATCCGCAAGCAGTCAATATTGCCTGCCTGACAGGCACTGAGGACGGCATAACCGCGCTGTTTAAGCCCGCATCGCAGATACTTGTTATTAGCTTGCCGCGGCATGGCAAGTTTTGCGGCAGTCCCGTCATAGATTGTAACTGCCATGGATTGCACTCCCGCTTTTTCCGCGGCACGATTAAGGTCCTCATTGAGATAGGACATGCGGGCGTATTTTTCGGCATCTTCGTTCATAATGTGTTTTATGTTAATGGTTTTTGCTTGGCGGTACTGCGCCTTGCATGATGCTAAGATTGCATACGGCAGCATTTTGTTCAACCCATTTTTTGAGGAAGGAGCGTAAGACGTTAAAAATGAATAAGTTATAATTGTGTCATACAAAGATTAAAAAAGTGTAAAACATGCTTGCAAATCTAAAATTGCAGGACATTTGACCAACAATGCAAGCCAAAAAAAGCGCGGCAAAATGGGATAGCCAAGTATCGTATCAGGTACAATAAGGTAGTTTCCGGCTCCGTGATTCCGGGATAATCCCTACCGGAATACTAGGGATATAAAAGATTGCAGGGGAAGTACCGGAATCGGTGCTTTTTTGATTCAGAGGGCAACGGAATTGGGGAATCAGGGGTTCAAGGTATAAAAATTTATAATGGATGGAGCAAGATTTATAAAATTTTATATTCCTAGCATTCAAGCAGGGAATAGGGGGGGACAAGGCAGGGACTAATTCAGGGAGCAGGGAACTAAGAGTCAGGGAATCAAGGAGTCAGGGAGTCATGGGTACAAAATTTAAGGGGGGAAAAAGGCTCTTTTTTCCCCCTCATATCAACATATCATGATATCATGATATGTTATCATTTGTACTCCTGTATAATAAAATTTTATTATGAGCCCCTGATTCCCTGATTCCCGGATTAAATAGTTAAGGAACACAAATAGTTAAAGAATCGAAACTAACGAAAATAATACAATAACCCCCCTCTAAAACCCCCCCTCCAAAAAGCCCGTATTTTGCAACCCATTGAAGCAAAACGTTTTAGACGTTCATACTTCGCATAATATGTGTAATGCAAAATCGGAAGGACGAATTAGGGATAACGTAAATACACGCAAGGAGTTATGCAGATAATTACCCTGAAACAGAGGACCAAAATGCGCCATACGGGAAAAGCGGGAAGTCAGGGAGTCAAAGTTAGAGTGACTCAAAGGTTCAGGGTTCGAGTAACTCTAACCCGGAATCGGCAAACATACCACCACGGTTGAGGGGGCTCACGGGTTCAGCGAGTGGAGGTATAAATCTTTGGGTCAAAAATACCCTGGGGGAACCATTTTTGGAGAAAGGGGGACGTATTGGCCTAGAAGGTGGGCTTACCCCCTTTCCGCTACTGGGTACCGGACGAGCTCCAAAACGCAGTTTTAGGCGACCACCCTACATGAAAAAACAGTATTCTGGCATGAGCATGCTCTCCCACATGCCTGGGAGGAGGGGAACCACCACGGGGGAAGGGATGGAACACGGGAACCGGAAAGGGTGGAAACAGGAGTCATGGGCTCCGGAAAAATTGATGGAAACGGAAAAAGGGGGATGTATTGGCCTAGAAGGGGGGCTTACCCCCTTTCCGCTACTGGGTACCGGACTAGCTCCAAAACGCAGTTTTAGGCGACCACCCTACATGAAAAAACAGTATTCTGGC
>OIEH01000165.1_pt1 | contig 47439 bp, 37 predicted proteins | sample 1604811 | NCBI WGS metagenome assembly OIEH01 (sample SAMN01760945, study PRJEB22395) | human gut metagenome | reverse complement strand
GGCGTAGCCCCAAGCGGGGTGAGGGCGGCAGCCCCACACTCAGCCCCTTCCCACTGGGAAGGGGTTTGGGGATAGGGGTTGAACAAGCACTTTTTGAAAAAACAGACTTTTTCTACAGTCTGATGCCCCTGTCTTAACGGGGGCATTTTTCCTTATTATATTGACATTAAGCCGATGTAATGATACAATTGAAATATAATATAAATCGGAGTGTGAAATTTTGCTATCATCATTAATCGCAACGGTCGATTCACCGACCGATAAAGAACTGATAATACAGCTTTACAATACATATAAGCAATTTATGTACAATATCAGTATGTCGATCCTCGGAAAGCGTGAAGATGCCGAGGACGCTGTCCAGGATTCATTCGTGAGGATTATTGACAATCTTGACAAGATAAACAATCCGTATTCCAGAAAAACAAAATCCTATATAACCGTTATCACCAAAAATGTCTGTCTTGATATGATACGCAGAAATCACAACGATGAAGAGCTTGAGGACAAGGATATTCCGTTCAAGGACAACTATACGGATCTTGAAAACAGCAATGCGACATATGAACAGATTATCAAAAACCTAAGACAGCTGCCGCCAAGACTGAAAAACATAGCATTCCTGTTTTTTGTACAGCGGCTAAGCCCTAAAGAGATAGGCGAAATGCTGAATATCAACACTAATACGGTTTATGCGTATGTTTCAAGGATAAGAAAAATCCTGCTCGATACAAAGGATGAAAATATATGACCAACGATGAAAAAATCGCCATAGCTTTAAAAAGCGATTATCTGTCCGAGCTGTCTGTTTTTGAGACGCTCCCGAATTCAAGGATTAGACCCGGATTCGACAGACGGATGAAAAAAATGATAAGTGAATTATATACCGACACCGCAAAAACGGTAAGACGCCGCAGAGTAAAGCTGAAGCTGGCAATTGCCGTGATAATAGCCGCTACTGCCGCTCTGGCAACAGGCGGCACTATCTTGCTGAAGCACTGGGATACGTTTGCGGTCAAGGAAAATGACAAATATTCAGTCATACTGATCAGCGATGCCGAGAATTCGCCTCAGCGCATCACACGGTATTATGAGCCGGATCTTGACAAAACCGCGTACGCAACACGGCTTATAGAGAAAACCGAATATGCCTATATTGTCGAATACATAAATAAGCACGGCAAACAGCTGATTTTTACTCAATGCACAAGACCACAGATGGAAAATGCACAGATCGGAACGGAGGAGGCACAGATTCCTCCGGAAAAAGTCGAGCTGGGGGATACAAGTGCAATGTATTGTGTTTCCAAAAAAGGTATGGCATTTCTTATGTGGGATAACGGCGAGTATATGTTCCATATCACAGCGACCGGTTTTAGCAGGGACGAACTGTTCCGTACCGCAATGTCGATAAAAGAGTTAAGCGCAGATTAAGGCTGAAATTAACCCGATAAAATAAGAATTATAAGCGAGGAGCAACCATGAACAACAGAAAGGCAATTGTATTAAACGATAAATCCGTAAAAACAATCGGAAGGACGTATTTATATAACGATACGCTGTGGGCGGCGTTTTCCGGTGCGGGTGCGGAATTCATTTTCACGGGTAAAAAACTTGAAATCACCGTTACGGGCGACTTTGCATCAACAGCGGGCAATGACGAGAATTATGCAAGAATCGCAATATATGTCGACAATGAACAGGTTGTCGACGATATGCTCGATGAAAAGGAAAAAACGTACAAGGTGCTTGAAAGCGAAAGTGCAGAATGCAGGAATGTAAGGATAATCAAGCTGTCCGAGTGCGCAATGTCAACATTCGGGATAAAGCCCGTTATGATTGCGGAGGATGAAAAGATAGAGCCTGCGCCCGCAAAAAATTTGAAAATGGAATTTATAGGCGATTCTATCACCTGCGGATACGGAGTTGACGATCCGGATAAGGAGCATCATTTCAAAACAGCCACAGAAGATGTCACAAAAGCGTATGCGTATAAAACGGCTCTTGCGCTGAACGCCGACTACAGTATGGTTTCGGTGAGCGGCTACGGAATTATTTCCGGCTTTACGAATGACGGGAACAAGATTCCGCAGCAGACAATACCGCAATACTATGACAAGCTCGGCTTCTCGTATAATAAGTTTGCTGATAGCATCACGGTTTCGGAAACCGAGTGGGATTTTGAAAGGTACAAGCCGGATATTATAGTTATAAATCTCGGAACAAACGATATGAGCTATGCGACAACAGATGAAAGAAAAGCGGAATTTGAAGACGGTTATCTCGATTTTCTGAAGAAGGTACGCTCGCTCAATCCCGATTCCTATATATTCCAGACCTACGGCGTGATGGGAACTTCGCTTGAGGAAAATATCGAAAACGTCCGCAGAAAATATATGAGTGAAACAGGCGATGAACGAATCACGTTTATTCCGCTTACGATGCAGGACGAGGATGCTGACGGAATAGTGGCGGACTGGCACCCAAGCCCCAAGACGCACAGCCTGGTTTCCCAAAAGGTCACAGCGGCAATAAAGGAAACTCTCGGTTACAAATAACCGCCCGGATAAGCCCGAAGGCACTGGCATATCCGCATTATTTGAATGTTTGCGGCCGTCAGAACAGACAATTTTCAAAAATGACTTGACATCGGCAACCGATTAAGGTATAATATTTAATTGCATAGGCGCAAGACAGGCACACATCGGTGCCGAGTAATAACAGGAGGAAGAAAGAAATGAAAAGAACATACCAGCCTAAGAAGCTCCAGAGACAGAAAGAACACGGATTCAGAAAAAGAATGTCTACAAGAAACGGACGTAAGGTTCTCGCAAGAAGACGTGCAAAGGGCAGAAAGCACTTAAGCTACTGATTCTGTCAATGAATGAGTATGCAAAGAAATACGTCTGCATAAAAAAGGACAAGGAATTCAGATTTCTGTTCAAAAAAGGTGACAGTATTGTTACCGATGCATTCGTATGCTACGCAAGGGAAAGCAAGAGGCGGGTAAACCGCATAGGAATCGTTACAGGCAAGAAGGTCGGCAATGCCGTAAAACGCAGTCGTGCCAGAAGAGTCATAAGAGAAGCGTTCCGCCTTATTGAACCCCTGCTCCGTGAAAAGACACAAAAAAGATACGACTTTATTTTCGTTGCAAGGGCAAAAACCCCTGTGATGAAATCGACAGAGGTATATCTTCGGATGGAAAAGCAATTGCTGAAAAGATATGCCGCACCGGCGAATAATCAACCGGACAAAATACAAAAATAAAATGAAATATGTACTTTTATTTTTCGTAAAGATATACAGAATGACTTTGTCAAAATGGCTGCCTCGTTGTTGCCGCTTTACTCCGAGCTGTTCGGAATATGCGATGATCGCACTCCGCCGCTTCGGTGCGGTAAAGGGCAGCTATTTGGCTATACGGAGAATTATCAGATGCAACCCTTTTTCTGAGGGCGGCTATGACTATGTACCCGAACAATTTTATTTTTTCAAAAGGACCAAGCCGTAATATCGGCACTACTAACGGAGGGTGATTTCCATAGATTTCTTATACACCATAATCGGTACGCCTCTCGGCTACATTATGTGGCCTATTTATCTTCTTTTACAGAATTTCGGTTGGGCGATACTGATATTCACTGTAATAGTCAAAATAGCAATGCTGCCGCTTCAGATAAAGCAGCAGAAGAATATGGCGTTTTCTCAGCTGTTCGCTCCCAAGGTAAAGGAAATACAGCAGAAATACCGCAACAACCGTGATAAGCAGGCAGAAGAAATGCAGAAGCTGCAGGCACAGGGCTATAACCCTGCCGGCGGCTGCGGACCTCTTATTCTGACAATGGTAATACTGTTCGGTGTCATTGATGTCGTATATAAGCCCATGACACACATGGAGCATCTGTCATCAGCGGATATTTCAAATGTAATAACGGTTGCAAAAGAAACCGAATACACGAAGATTTTCCTTAATGAATACAACAAGCAGGATAAGGAAATCATTGATAAGTATCTCAGCGGCGATAAGAACATAATCTATGTAACAGCAGAAAACGGACAGCTGACTCACGAGTACAAGGATAACGAAGAGTACAAGACAAAGTATGAGGAGAAAGATCCATCTGCCGATCAGCTTACTATCGAACAGATAAATAAGTACGGCTCGTTATTTGTAACATCAGATGATGCTTATACGCAGTTTACAGGCGATAATTCAAGACTTACAGCTGAAACAAAGAACAGACTTGCGGCTGTTGCAGGCAAGTACAAGGGCATGCAGAAGGAACTGCTGGCTCTGCAGGTTTATGAGCAGTATCCTGATACGTTTAAATCGTGCGATGAAAGCGTGCTGTCAAACGATGTAAAGGACAGACTTGCATCACTGTCACACAATATGATGTTCTGCGGTCTGAACTTCGGTTCAACACCTAAGCTTGCTTTCGAGCCGCTGATAATCATACCGATATTTGCATTCGTTCTTTCTCTTGTACAGACTGTACTTTCCCAGTATCTCAACAAGAAGAACAATCCCGAAATGGCAAACGCAGGCGGTGCGGGTATGAAGGTAATGCTTTATATCATGCCCTTATTCTCACTGTGGATTTCGTTCAGCGTTCCTGCCGGAGTAGGTTTCTATTGGGGTGTCAACTATGCACTCGGCATTGTGCAGTCACTGGTAATGCAGAAGCTGTACAGCCCTGAAAAGCTCAGAGCCGAGGCTGAAGAGAAGATGAAGGAAAGAAAGCTCAAGGAAAGACAGGTCACAACGACCGCTGTTGTTACAGATGCCGATACAGGCGAAGAAAAGACCGTAACAAAGACAGAAACACTTTCACAGAAGGAAATCAACAGACGTAAGCTGGCGGCGGCAAGAAAAGCCGATGCCGAAAAATACGGCGAAGAATACCACGAAGAAGACGACGATTGAGAATCGACGGAAAGGACAGACTTATGAAAAAGATATATACAGGTAAGTCACTTGACGAACTCAAGGCGCTTGCCATATCAGAAATCAAGGAACTCGGTGTTGATGAAGCTGACATAAAGATAACCGTAGTTGAAGAACCTGTCAAGAAGCTGTTCGGCAAGAAGGGCGACTATAAGATAGAGGTTGGATTCGAAACTGTTACCGAAGCCGCTCCTGCTGCTGCCGATGAAACTGCTCCGGCTGAAGCCGCTGAAGCCGCTCCTGCCGTAACAGATGCTGACCACACAGAAAAGGTAGCTATGGCTGCGGCTTATCTTGAAAAGGTTCTTACCGCTCTCGGCGTTGAGGACTTCAAGGTAAACATAATCGAAAAGGAAGACATAACTGTCCTTGATATAGTAGGCGAAAAGCTTGGTATCGTAATCGGCAGAAGAGGCGAAACACTCGACTCTTTACAGTACCTTGCAATTCTTGCAAGCAACCGTCACGATGAGCCTTACTGCCGTATCACAGTTGATTGCAACGGCTACAGGGATAAGAGAGAGGAAACTCTCAAGTCGCTTGCAGAGCGTACCGCTAACAAGGTACTCCGTCAGGGCAGACGTATTACCCTTGAGCCTATGAATCCTTATGAGCGCCGTATCATTCACAGCAAGGTCGCTGAGATTGAAGGCGTATACAGCAACTCTATAGGCGAAGAACCTTACAGAAAGGTCGTTATCTCGGCTTCTCAGCCCCACAGAGATAACAACAGAAGAAACGACCGCAAAGGCGGAAGAAGAAACGGTAACGGTGCAAACCGCTCATACAAGCAGAGTACCGGTTTCTCGACTTCTTTTGAAAGAGAGTACAAGCGTTCGCAGACTGCTGTTGAAAATACTGCGTCAGATGCAGGCGAATTCTCTAAGGAAGCGGTTGAAACAGAAAGAAACGCTACGCTTTACGGCAAGATTGAGCTTTAAGACTTGCAGAAATCGACGGTTTTTCAGTGGTTTTTGTACATTTTTGAATTATCACACGAGCAAACTTTCAAAATTTGTGCAAAATGACATATTGACAAATCAGCCGACATAGTGTATTATAATAACTGTAATCAGAAACGAGGACGTTTTGAGGGATCAAAGCGTCCTTTTCTTATTTTTCAAAGAACATCTAACGAAAGTAGGAGGAAAAGGAAAATGGCAGAGAAAACTTATGATGTAACGGAGCTGTTCGGCTCGGACGTGTTCAACGAGGCAGTAATGAAGGCACGACTCCCTAAGGCTATCTTCAAGGAGCTGATGAAGGTAATGCACGGTAATGCTGAGCTTACACTTCCCATTGCCGAAGTAGTTGCCAGCACAATGAAGGACTGGGCAGTAGAAAAGGGTGCAACACACTACACTCACTGGTTCCAGCCTATGACAGGTATCACAGCCGAAAAGCACGACAGCTTTATTTCACCTGTAGGTGACGGTACGGTTATTATGGAGTTCTCGGGCAAGGAGCTTATCAAGGGCGAGCCTGACGCTTCATCATTCCCCTCGGGCGGTCTTCGTGCTACATTTGAGGCAAGAGGATACACAGCGTGGGATCCGACATCATACGCATTTATCAAGGATAACACATTATACATACCCACAGCGTTCTTCTCATATTCAGGCGAGGCGCTTGACAAGAAGACACCTCTCTTAAAGTCAATGGACGCTGTATCAAAGCAGGCATTAAGAATTTTAAGACTTTTCGGCAACACCACAGCAAAGAGCGTTGTTGCTACAGTCGGTGCAGAGCAGGAATACTTCCTTGTTGACAAGAAGACATACGATAAGAGAAAAGACCTTATCTTCACAGGCAGAACACTTTTCGGTGCGGCACCTGTAAAGGGTCAGGAGCTTGAAGATCACTACTTCGGCGTTATCAAGCAGAGAGTAAGCGACTATATGAAGGACCTCGACAAGCACCTCTGGGCGCTCGGTGTTTCTTCAAAGACAAAGCATAACGAGGTTGCTCCCGCTCAGCACGAATGTGCTCCTATCTTCGAGTCTGCAAACCTTGCGGCCGATCACAACCAGCTTATGATGGAAATGATGAAGAAGGTCGCTCTTGAGCATAATATGGTATGCTTACTGCACGAAAAGCCTTTCGCAGGCGTTAACGGTTCAGGTAAGCACGATAACTGGGCGCTCTCAACAGATGACGGTCAGAATCTTCTGAACCCCGGCGATTCTCCTATGGAGAACGCACAGTTCTTGACATTCCTTGTCGCAATCATCAAGGCTGTTGACGAATACGCAGATCTGCTCAGACTTTCGGTAGCTACAGCAGGCAACGACCACAGACTCGGCGCTAACGAGGCACCTCCCGCAATCATCTCTATCTTCCTCGGCGAAGAGCTGAACGATGTTATCAATGCGCTTGTTGCAGGTACAAACGTAGAAGCAAAGCACGCACAGTTCGATATAGGCGTAACCTCACTGCCCAAGTTCCCCAAGGATACAACAGACAGAAACAGAACATCGCCTTTCGCATTTACAGGTAATAAGTTTGAGTTCAGAAGCGTTGGTTCTTCACTCAACATTTCCGGCCCCAACATCGTTCTTAACACAATCGTAGCAGAAGAGCTTGAACAGTTCGCCGATGAGCTTGAAAAGGCTGACGATTTCAAGAAGGCTCTTAAGGAACTGCTCGTAAAGACAATAAAGGAGCACAGCAGAGTAATCTTCAACGGCAACGGTTACGATGCCGCTTGGGTAAAGGAAGCTACAGAGGTAAGAGGTCTGCCTGAGCTTAAGTCTACAGTAGACGCACTTCCGCACTTCCTTGACGAGAAGAATGTCAAGGTGTTTACAAAGCACAAGGTATTCACAGAAGTTGAAATGCACTCAAGAACAGAGATTCTGCTTGAAAATTACAGCAAGACCATCAATATAGAGGCTCTGACAACAGCAGAGATGGCTACAAAGGAAATTCTCCCTGCCGTTATGGCTTACGAGAAGCAGGTTTGCGATGTACTTCTGTCAAAGAAGAACGCAGGCGTTGCTTATAACCTTGAGCAGTCTATCGCAAACAAGATTGATTCTCTTGCTGAAAGTCTGAACTCCAAGATAGCAGAGCTTGACAGCGCAATAGTTAAGGCACAGGGCATTTCGGATGTTTATGAAGCCGCTAAGTGCTACCACAATGAAGTATTCGCTACAATGCAGAGCCTTCGTGCTGTTGCAGATGAGCTCGAAACAATCGTCGGTGAAAAATACTGGCCCTTCCCGACTTACGAGGAGCTTCTGTTCAACGTATAATTATAGAGATACGCTTTTAAAAACGGCTTAGAGGGATTTTACCCTTTAAGATAATCTGCACCCTTTTCCTATGGCTATGACACTTCGGTGTCATAGCCTCTTTTCTTTGTAAAAATCTATTCAAAACAGCGATATTTACCGATTTTTCGTCATATTTTCACATTATACGCTTTACAAATCGGTAAAAATGGGGTATACTGTAACAGTCAGAATTAATCGACAAAGCTACGAAAGGAATTTAGCAAATGACCGAATATAACGATATACTATACATTGTAGTACCCTGTTACAACGAAGAAGAGGTACTTCACGAAACATCAAAGCGGCTTAAGGAAAAAATGACAACTCTTATCAACGACAGAAAAATATCCGACAAGAGCCGTGTGTTATTCGTGGATGACGGAAGTAAAGACAGGACGTGGGAGATAATCGAGGAGCTTCACGAAGGCGATGATTTGTTTTCGGGGCTTAAGCTGTCACGCAACAAGGGTCACCAGAACGCCCTTCTTGCAGGCCTTATGACAGCAAAGGACCTTGCGGATATATCAATTTCAATGGATGCAGACCTGCAGGACGATATAAACGTGGTTGACAAGTTTGTAGACAAGTATCACGAAGGCTGTGACATAGTATACGGAGTACGTTCTTCAAGAAAGAAGGACACTGTTTTCAAGCGTGGAACAGCAGGAATGTTCTATAAGCTGATGCGGCTTCTCGGTGTTGATATAATCGACAACCACGCCGATTACAGACTTATATCGAAGCGTGCGCTTGAAGCGCTGTCACAGTTTAAGGAGGTCAATCTGTTCCTCAGAGGCATAGTAAAGCAGATAGGCTTCAAGAGCGACATAGTATATTATGAACGCAGTGAGCGTTTTGCCGGAGAATCGAAGTATCCGCTTAAAAAGATGCTTGCTTTTGCGTTTGACGGTATCACCAGCTTTTCGGTAAAGCCGATAAGGCTTGTTACCGTAGTCGGATTTTTAGTGTTTCTTGTGAGCGTAGCGATGATAATATACGCTATTGTTCAGAATTGCCTTGGAAATACCGAAGCAGGCTGGAGCTCGCTTATGTGCTCGATATGGTTCTTAAGCGGACTTCAGATAATGGCACTTGGCATTGTCGGTGAATATATCGGAAAGATTTATACCGAAGTAAAGGCAAGGCCGAAATACATTATAGACAAATTTATAAACAAGCAATAAGAATAGAGCCGTCGGACAGGAAAAGACCGACGGCTCTTTGATTTACTTCTTCTTTGAAATTACTTTTTTCAGCTTTTTTCTGCCGTTTTTAAGTGACGGGAATGCCTTGTAAAGACGTTTATGCTTTGCTTTAAGTTCGGACAGCTTTTCGTTAAGCTCGTTAAAGTGTGCTGTAAGCTCCTCCCTGCGTTCCGAAGCATTGCCCTTTAATTCACTCAAGCGTTCCGAATTACGTTGTTTAGCGCTGTCTGAGGCTGTTTCCAGCTTAGCTTTGAACATATCCGCCCTTTTTTGCATTTCTTCCGCTGTGATTCTGTGTTCCTTTGTAAATTCCACAGCCTGCGCAGTCTTATCGGACAGATCTGAACCGATAGCGTCGGATACGGCGGTAAGCTGTTTTTCAAGGTCGTCTATAAGCCTGATTTCGTTCCTCAGCTTCTTTACCTCGGGGAAGGTCAGTATAACGTCTGTTATTATTGCCGCATAGAACAGGCACAGTGCCGCTATGCCGACAGGCTTCCAGATAAGCCCTACGGCAAAAGCTATCGCAGGCTGTACCACCTTCATTATAAGCAGGCAGGCAAGCCCCCACACAACCGTGAACTGCGGACAGATGTAACCGCCGATGTTGAACTTCTTGTCGCTGTAATCCCACCAGCGTCTGCCGAATAGCTTATCAAGCACAAAGCCCGTTATAAATTCAAGCACGGTCGTAAGAACGGCAGAGCCTGCAAAAAGCAGCAGCCATGAATCTTTAATCGGGGTAAGGCAAACGATGACCGTTATCAGCCCGAAGCCGTATATAGGACAATAAGCGCCGTGCAGCATTCCACGGTTTACAAACTTTCCGTGCCGCACAGTTGCAAAGACAACCTCTCCGCACCAGCCGGCAAACGAGTATATTGCAAAATAGAACAAAAGGTCGTAAAAGTACTCCATTATTACCTCGCAGTTTTTTATTATATTATACCCCGATTTTGCCTACAGGTCAACCTCGTATAAAAGCAAAACGAGGTAAAACAAATATCCGCCGACCGTTTTCGAGCCGACGGATATATTTCTGTTCTTTTGACAGCGTTACTGCTGTTCTACTTCTGTATTCTTTCCTACAAGCACAGCTATCGCTCCGCCTACAATAAGGGCTGCTACACCTGCGAGCGTTTCAAGGTTGAAGCCGAAGCCGTCAGGGAACACAGCATACAGTGAACCTATTACAAGTCCCATAATTGCACTGTAAACAAGCAGAGAATAGCGTTTCATAAGCGCCGAAATCAGCTTTGCACCGAATACAATGCCGATAAACACACCGATAGCTGTCGGTATCAGTATCATAAAGTCAAGGCTCTTTATTGCACCGATGACCGTGGTGTATAAACCGAGCAGTACCATTACAAACGAACCGCTGACACCGGGGATTATCATAGCTACAGCCGCCACGGTTACTCCGAGCAGAAGCGTTATGAACAGCACAGGATTCATCTTATAGGTATAGGTGAAGCTGTCGGTCTGTATTGAATCAATATCAGTGCTTTCGGGGAGAGTAAGCGTAATGCTCTCACCCTTTGCGATAGCGCTGTTTTCCGTTCCTGTGAGGACGGTAGTATCGGCTGAGGATTTCTTTACAACACAGCCGGTAAGTTCTCCTTCTACCTTGCCGTTGACCTTTAACTGCCAGTTTGATTTAATATCATAAGAGCCGTTGTTTGTGATAGTCACCGTGCAGTCGGTAGCGTTATGAACAGCATTGACAGTGAAGCTCTCGTTCTGGGGAAGCTTATTTATATAAGTCATTCCTACCACCAGCGCAAGTGCGGGAATAAAAGCAAAAAGGCATTTCGGCGTAATTTTTCTGCCGCCGACGGTCATATTCCTGTAAATAAGCGGGATACTGCCGATGATAAGTCCCATAAAGAACATATTCGTTGCCACAGGGAAGTTATCAAACAGCCACGTTATCACAAACGAAAAGCCGAGTATACCGATAACGGCGCCGATTCCGAAAAAGACGATGAATCTGATGTTCTTTTTGATAGCCGACAATTTCAACGTCAGCACGTCTACCACCTTGTCATACACGCCGAAAACCACCATCATAGTTCCGCCGCTTACACCCGGTATAACATTTGCCACGCCGAATACGATACCGTAAACGATATTCAGTAAATGTGAGATCATATTTACTCCTTACTTATGTTCTTATTTGTTGAGGTATTTCTTTATCTGAAGCCCTGCGGGAAGAGCGACTCCTGCAAGCACTGCTGCTATGCTTGCAAGCGGATTCGGCACCGCAAAGCCAAACAGCGAGTTTATAAACGGAATATACGGCAACAGCACCGATGCTGCCGATGTAACCGCTGCTGTAACCGTCATATATTTCGGTATTGCTCCGTTTTTGAATGCTCCTGTACGTTTGTCTGTGACAACAAGGCACATTGCGCCTGTCATAACCGTGAGAAGTGTAAGCATTACCGATGAAACCTGCTGTGCAGACATAACCCCTCCTGCAAGAGTGAGGAACAGAGCGGATATTGCACCGCAGATAAGTCCGCAAACAGCACTTCTTATAAAGAATTTCTTATCCGGCTTTCCCTGCGAAATGAAGCCCGACGGGGTCATATTACCCTTAATATCCGATTTTACGTTTCTGAAGCCGGTACAGCAAAGTGGTATCACTGCCGCTGTAAGAACAGCCGCAAGCATAGGGGTAATTATACCGTATCCCGTTATCATATCGGCAAGAGAAGTGCAGGCAAACGCTATAAGCGTTGACAGGAGAATAAATATACAGCGTTTGATGTTTCTGTGAAGCTGTCTTGCCTCTTTTATCATTTCAACGACTGATGAGAAATTATCGTCACGGACGATAAGCCCGCTCGCCTCATAAACGCTTCCTGTCGTATTTTCGAGCGATGTTATGCCGAGATCCGCATGGGCAACAAGGTCGTAATCGCTGTCGCTGTAACCCACAGTTGCTACTGTTTCGCCCGCTTCCTTCAGCTTTTCTATAATATCCACACGCTGAGCCGCATTAACACGGCAGAATATCTCAGCCTTCTTATAATCAAGCGGTTCTCCCGTTACAGTGCTTTCTGCTATTTCATCTCCGGAAATCATTCCTGCGTCGGAAAGTCCTATTTTTTTGCCCATTGAGCTTGCTGTTTCGGGGCTGTCAGAGGAAGTCAGCACAAGCCTTACTCCCGCTCTTTTGCAGCCCTGCAATGCTAGAGGTATCATATCTCTTGTCGCATTCATAAAAGACACAAGCCCCATATAATTATATTGCACTGCGTAAAGGCTCTTGGGTATTTCTTCGCCCTCAGGTATTATATAATATGCAACCGTCCACACTTCAAGTCCACGTTTTGCAAGAGCCGCCGCACGAGCGGTTATTCTGAACATTTCTTCAGGGCTCATATTGCAAAGACCTGTCACCTTTTCTACAGCGCCCTTTACACACACAAGATGAGTTCCGCCCATATTATAGATATTTCCGCCTATTCTGTCGGCATCGTTATAATGGAACTGTGCTGTAAGTTCGTTTCTTTTTACCGTTGCCACATCGGTTCCGCCCAGAGCCGCATTAAGCAGGAATGCCTGCTCTGCAAGTGTCGGTTCGTCCTTATCGCACGCAAGCACTGTTACAGTTGTCATAAGGTCTGTATCCTTGCTGTATACTCCCGCAACCTCAAGTGTATTAGGCGCTACAACAGCGGATTTATCAATGACAAGCACGGACAGGCTGTTGAGCTTTTCGGGAACGGTAAGATTTTTTATGACAGCCCCCTTTAGCTCGGCACGGCGTACAAAATTCATATTGTACATTCTTATATACAGCTCTACAAACGGCATAAACATACATATAAGCCAACCGCAAGCGCTGACGATAACACCTGTTACATTGTCTGTTCTTCCTGTTAAAATCTGTGACAGAGTGCCGATAACGCAAAGCAGTATTGCCGCTACCGCAAGCGGAAGCCTCAGCTTGACGCAGGTTTTCTCATAGCGTGAGAAATTCGGATCTGCCGCTTTTCCGTGCTTTTCACCTTGTCTTGCTCTGTATGTATCTTCACCCGTTGCCACTACTCTCGCTACAGCAGAGCCGTTAAGCACTCTTGTACCTGCATATATACAGCTTTTCTTAAGTCCGGTCGCCTTCGGGTCCGCACCGTCATGCTTTTGCACAGGGGTATTATCGCCTGTAAATCTGCTCTCGTCAACTGTAAGTCCGACATACTCAAGTATATGTGCGTCCGCAGGAACTATTTCTCCTCCCTGAACAATTATTATATCATCCGGAACAAGCCCCGCCGCAGGAATAAGCTGTAATATCCCGTCACGCACCACTCTGTATTTCATCTTTGCGGACAGGGTACGGTTACGGATATTTTCGTTATTTTTCTGGCATATCACACAAAGCGTAACCGTCTGTGCTATCGCCATTATTATGCACATTATGCCTGTGACATACTGCGACAATGTAAATATCTGAAGTAAGCCTGAGATCAACAGCAGAACTGCCGTGGGGTCAAGCAGGTAGTGATATGCCTTGAAGCTCTTGTCTTCGGTTTCTGTAAAAATATTATTTCCGTACATATTGAGATTATCAGAGGCTTTCTTTTCGCTGAGTCCATTATAATCTCCCTTGAAATTTAAAAACTGTGCCATATTTCTCTTTTCTTTATCTGTCGTTTTATTTCCCGTTCCGAACCGTCTGCGGCGGTTCGGATAAACTTTCCTATTTTATATTATCTCATAATTCAAGCGAAAAATCAAGAGCCTTGAAACATACGCAATAATATCACAGCCGTAATTTCGCATTAAAATGACGATTTCACAATACTTTCACCGTTTTGTAAAGTTTTTGTAAAGCTCTCTAAGGTTTCTTTAAGGCAAAAGAGTTATCATTACAGCACAGACAAAGAACAACACCGAAAAAAACCGAAAGGAATGAGATAAATGGATAAAAGCATTTTTAAACGTCACGAGCTTAAATATCTAGTGAGCGCTGAGCAAAGGGAGTTTATCGAAAGCGAATTCGCACGGTATATGATTCCCGACGAACACGGCGAAAGCACGATATGCAACATCTACTATGATACCCCTGACTTCAGGCTTATAAGAAGATCGCTTGAAAAGCCCGTTTATAAGGAGAAGCTAAGGCTTCGCAGCTACGGTACTGCGTCAAAGGATGAAAAGGTTTTTCTTGAGTTGAAGAAAAAATACAAGGGCATCGTCTACAAGCGCCGTATATCGCTCAACTGCGATGAAGCGCAGGAGATTTTCGAAAACGGCGAAAGACTTCCCGAAAACAGCCAGATAGCAAAGGAGATCAACTATTTTCTTGACTTTTACGGGGACATTTTCCCTGCTGTCTATCTTTGCTACGACAGAACGGCATATTTCGGAGCGGACGATCCGGATTTAAGAATTACGTTTGACCGCAACATACGTTGGAGAACGGAAGATATTGACCTTAAAGTCGAGCCGTACGGTGAGCAGATTCTTGACAGAGGATATTCGCTGATGGAAATAAAAGCGGCAGGCTCGATGCCTTTATGGCTGGCAGAGCTTCTTGCACAGGGCGGTATAAAGCAGACATCGTTCTCAAAATACGGAATGGCATATATGACAATGCTCAGACGAAGCATGGGCATAAGAACGAAAAAAGTAAAAAGTGAGGTAACGGTAAATGTTTGATACGGTAATACAAGGAATTTTCAGCAGTACGGCTGATATAACACTGGGCGGCTTTCTTATCGGCGTAGGCTCGGCGCTGGTACTCGGAATAGCGATGGCTTTTATGTATATGTACAAAAACAAATACACAAAGAGCTTTGTTATCACTCTTGCCACACTTCCTGCGATAGTCAGCATAGTGATTATGATGGTGAGCGGTTCGATAGGCGCAGGCGTTGCGGTAGCGGGAACCTTTTCTCTTGTAAGATTCCGTTCTGTACCGGGTACGGCAAAGGAAATAGGCTCAATATTTCTTGCAATGGCGGTAGGACTTGCGTGCGGAATGGGCTATCCGCTGTACGCTCTTATCTTTGCAGTGATAATGGGAGTTGCAAACATAGTGCTTACCGCTGCCCCTTTCGGAGAATCAAAGAAAAACGAGTTTGACAGGGTACTGCATATAACCGTTCCGGAGGACCTTGAATATGCGGGAATATTTGACGATATATTTGTAAAATACTTAACGCAGTACAAAATGATTCAGGTAAAAACAACGAATCTCGGCAGCCTCAACAAGCTGACCTATAACATCACGCTCGGCAAGGCAGGCTGTGAAAAGCAGATGATAGACGAGCTCAGATGCAGAAACGGCAATCTTGAAATAAATATAACTTCTCAAAGTACAGACGGCAGAGAACAGCTCTGAAAAACGTTATGATACGAAAGGCGGTAATCTTATGAAAAAGAAAATCTTAGCTGTAACAATTGCTGCAGCGCTTATAGTTTCATGCTTTACATCGTGCGATAACAACACATCATCGGATTCGCAGGCATCACAGGCTGAAAGCAGTATGACCGTCAGCTCTGACAGTGCTTCTTCAGCCACAGATATAAGTTCGGCATCGGACAATAAGACTTCTGACAGCGGTTCTGACAGCGACAAACAGCTTACAGCGGACGATATGTTCTCTGACCGTGATCTGTCGGGCGATTACTCGGAATGCACAGATATAACTCTCAGCGACAGTACGGCAAGCTGTTCGGACAGTTCTGTAACAGTTGCAGACGGCTCGGTCACAATAACCAAAGCCGGAACATATAAGCTCAGCGGAACATTCACGGGTCAGATAATCGTAAATGCCGGCGACAGCGACAAGGTACAGCTGGTGCTTGATAACGCAAGCATCACTAAAGAGGAAAGTGCGGCGCTTTATGTTATAAATGCCGACAAGGTATTTATAACAACGGTAAAGGGAACAGAGAACACGCTTTCAAGCACGGGCGAATTTGCTTCATCAGATGATGCAACAAACGTTGACGGTGCGATATTCTCAAAATCGGATATAACCTTCAACGGCAGCGGTACTCTGAACGTAAAGTGCGAAAGCAAGCACGGCATTGTAACAAAGGATGACCTCAAGATAACGGGCGGAACATATAACATCACCTCCGCATCAAAGGGGCTTTCGGGCAAGGACAGCGTAAGAATCGCAGGCGGTAATATTACCGTTACATCCGGAACGGACGGAATACACAGCGAAAACACAGACGATACCGAAAAGGGATATGTATATATTTCCGGCGGTACGCTGAACATCACAAGCGGCAATGACTGCATTGATGCATCGGGTACGGTTGACATAAAGGACGGAACATTCACCTTTAAGGCAGGAGACGGTTCGTCCGAAAAGACAACAGGCGACGGCACCGAGTCATACAAGGGCATAAAGGCTGACGGCGTGCTGACAATATCGGGCGGTACGTTTGATATTGATACGCTTGACGACGCAATCCACAGCAACGCAGATGTTACAGTATCGGGCGGTACACTTGATATAAGCACGGGCGACGACGGCGTTCACTCCGGCAACAACACGGTTGTCAGCGGCGGCGAGATAAACATCGCAAAATGCTATGAAGGTCTTGAAGGTCAGACGGTCACAGTCAGCGGCGGCAAGGTAACTCTTACGTCATCGGACGACGGAATCAATGCCGCAGGCGGCGACAATCAGGGCGTGGGCGGAGGCTTCGGCCCCGACTCATTCTCAGCCGACAGCGAAGCTAAAATCACCATAACAGGCGGCGAAATACACGTCAATGCAAGCGGCGACGGACTTGACTCGAACGGCGATATTGAAATATCGGGCGGTACGGTTTATGTATACGGACCCACAAACGACGGTAACGGCTCGCTTGATTATGAAAATAACGCTGTGATAACAGGCGGTACAGTGCTTATAGCAGGCTCAAGCGGTATGGCTATGAACTTCGGCTCGGAGTCAACGCAAGGTTCGATACTTGCAAGCACAGGTAACGCAAGTGCAGGAACTGTAGTAAAGCTCACCGATTCAAGCGGCAACGTAATTGCAGAGTTTACACCCACTGTATCGTTCCAGACCGTAGTAATAAGCACTCCCGACATCACATCGGACGGAACATACACACTTACGGTAGGCGACAGCACGCAGGAGATCACCATGTCCGGCTACATCTACGGTAGCGGAATGGGCGGCGGCTTCGGCGGAGGTCAGCACGGAGGAAACGGCGGATTTGGCGGAGGTAACCGTCCCGGCGGTAATAATCATGGCAGCTTTGGCGGAGGCAATCCTCCCGATATGAACGGCGGTCAGACAGCCACCGCATAAGACAGCAAGTAAAATCAATATATACCTTACAGTGAAAATCCCTCCGGATTCAAAAGTCCGGAGGGATTTGTTATTATTTCAGTCTGGTATAATGTGGTATTTGACCTTTCTTGCTTTGAACCAGCAATATTTGTTGCTGAGCTTTGAGGGACTGATGCCGTCACAATCATAGAAGTAGATAAAACCGTCTTCAATAACCATTGACGATTCAAACCGGTAAGGGTCTTCATAATCGGGATTCCGACTTTCTGTGCTGTATGATACATCATTTTCAAGCCACATCTCTATTTCACAGCCCCACGCCCCTTTATTTGCTCGTTCCTTAAGCCTTATTCTTCGTAAGGTTCAATCAGCTGTTTTCCCGAGTCTGTCACCTGATAATACTCATCATTTTCCGTATCTACCATAAGTACCGGAATAACTCAGCTGTCGAGAACAGTGCCGTCTATGTAATAGTGAGATTCTCCGTCGAAATAAATGTCGTGGAAGAACTTGTCGCCGGATATTTCGGCGGTGCCGACATGACCTGCGACTACTTTCATATCAAGCCCCTCGATTTTGCCGGTTTCAGCGGGATATTTTGAGGTGAATACATCTTCTGATGTTTCCCATTCCCACATATCACCCGCTTCTTCATCAATACCGGCGTGAACGAAAATCGTGTTTCCCTCCACATAATACAGCGGAAGGGAAGAAAGCCAGTTGATATACTCGTCATCATCGCTCTCATCCTCCCACTCTTCTATAAGGGCATATACAGAATTGTTGCTTATGGTTGACGATCCGTTGACTACCCATTCATCGTGGTTGCCGAGCAGAGCAATAATTCTGTCCGAACCGAAACGTTCCCGGAGCTTCATTATCCTGTCCAGAACACCACGGTTATCCGGACCGCCGTGGATATAATCACCGAGAAGAATGAGCTTCGCCTTGCCCTGTTCTATATCATCAAGAACAAGTGAAAGTGCGTCCTCAAATTCCGCAAGGCAACCGTGGATATCACTCATACAGTAAATTATCATTGTAAACTCCTTTCACGAGCCGCATTTTTTATCGTAAGAGTATATGCAACAGCATATAAAACACTTATAGTCTGCTGATATGCTACATCTTCTTCATTCGTATTACCTTTACCTTTTACCGAAATATAATTGCCTTTGGAACAGTAACTATCTCCGGTTTGTATTTCTGCCACTCTTCATATTCTTTATTCGTGATTTGCTTCATACGTTACCTCTTGATTCTCAGTTCACATTCAATTTGCTTTTCTGCTTGGTGTTTTTTATGGCAAAGCCAATGAAGAATCCTACCGCTATGCCAATAAAATTACAGATCAAATCGTCGATGTCAAAACTCCTGCCAAAAACCATCTGCAGTAGTTCTATAATAAAGGGAACAGTGGTGGCTACCACAAAGATGTTTTTTCTGTTGACTCTTTCTGTGACAAACGGGAGGAAAAACCCCAACGGTAAAAACATCGCTATGTTCCCTATGAGCATTGTTTTTACCCAACTGCCGATAGTAAGCTCACCCGATAATGCCTTTATGAATGATGGTACTAAATTGAACTCGCCAAAGCTAAAAATCGGGAGCATCTCATCCCACCAGCCTAAGAATATACCGTCAAAAAAGCTCAACCAGAAGTTTGCAGGTAACACTACAAGGCTGATTAATCCCGTAAGATAACAGGAGAAAAGCAGCCTAATTATTTCTTTCAACCATTCAACTTTAAGATGGTTTCTTTTTATAATGGCTACTCTAATAATCACATATATGATTCCTACAACACAGGTTATTGGTACGGCTTGTAAGAAATAACCCGGCACCGAGCCTGAGTTCATTATTGATCTCAACCAGTTAAACATATTAAATGTCTCCTTAAATCTTGATTTCTCGCCGTCTGTTATACCGACGATGTATGAACATTTCTCCCGATTTTGAGCCGATTTTCGATTGTTCCCGGAAACATATCACTCGGCACATTATGCCCAACACTCACAAACCGCACCGTTAAGCCGCATACCCCAATTTACTCTGATTTCCTTGACATCGAAACCACGCACTCCACATGGTACGATTGTCCAACAAAAACATACTCACCCCCTATTGTACAAGGGAATGGTGGAACGCACCTTTTCACTTAAAATCCAGTGGTTCGAGCTGTGATAACCTTGAATTGCTCTATAATTTGTATAGGCAAACAGGGTAAAGCTCTGTTCCTTAAACTTCTTTTTTCATGTCATCCCTACAAACTGGAAGTTAATTAATGGATGCCATTTTATCAGTCGGCCATGATCTCCTAAGAGCCACATAGGAGATTAAAAAGTTTGCAAGCCAGCCAACCGGTACCGCAAGCCAGACAAAGGCAATTCCGAAACGTGGTGCACAGATTAGGGCAACGGACAGACGAATCGCAAGATTCACTATGTTTGCAACGAGGAACGGACGCATAATTCCGAGACCGCGAAGAACTCCATCGGTTGCCATCTTGATACCCATGAAGATGAAAAAGTAACCAAGCCACCTCATATAATCACCGGACACCTGATAGGCAAACGCCGTTCCGTCTTTTCCTAAGAACAATGAGGAGATCTGTGTATGCAGCGCTTCAATGGTCACAAACGCAATGACCGCAAAGCACAGATTCAGCACCAGTGCAGCATGGTAGCCTTTTTTGATACGATCGATTTTCTTTGCACCAAGATTCTGGGAAACATACGGCGAAATCGCATTGCCGATGGATACAAAGATCAATGAAAAAACATTTTCCACCCTCATCGTTGCTGCATACCCGGCGAGTGCCTGTGTACCGAAAGGATTTACCACTGCCTGCACGATCATCATACCGATGGACACTGTGGACTGCTGTAAAACCGACGGCACCGCAATGCGAAGCATGGAATACAGCTCCTGCCGATCAAACCTGTTAAAGGGGCTTTTATATTGCTTCATCCGTGCAAAGAAAATCAAAAACGAAAACACTGCGGAAATTCCCTGTGCAATCAGGGTTGCAATAGCTGCACCGAACACACCGAGACCTAGCCCGGCTACCATCCAAAGATCCATTAAAATATTCAGGATGGACGAAAAAATCAGCAGTCCCAGCGGAATTTTGGATTCGCCGATTGAGGTGAACATGGTAGAAAGAATGTTATACATAAACAGAAACGGAAAGCCCACAAAATAGACCCGCAGATACAGTACTGCATCATCCAGTATGTCGGCAGGGGTTTGCAGTCCACTCATCATCGAGTTGGCGAAGAAAAAGCCAAAAACACCAAGGACTATACTTAGAAGCAAAAAGCTAATCAAGGAGGTTGACACGATTGTTTTCATTTTGCCATACTCCCTGGCTCCGAAATAACGGCTCACAAGCACACCGGCTCCGACACCGGCTCCCAGTGCCACACAAATGAACACATTGGTCAATGCTGCACATGCACCGACAGCTGCAAGTGTGGAAGAACCAACAAACTGACCGACAATAATAGAGTCGGCCATATTGTATATTTGCTGAAAAAAACTTCCAAGAATCATTGGCATTGCAAAAACCGTCAACGCTTTGAGAGGCTTATCGGTTATCAAATACTCATCTTTCGACATTTCATATTCCTCCATGGTATCTTGCATCGTGGTATCCCATTCACTTGCCTTCTCAAATACCGATTTGTCGATTTCATTAAATATGAATTTTATCTTTCTCCGGTGGATACAGATATGTAATCGAATTCTGTGCCGACTGATTCAACTTCAATCCGGCTATCGACTTTCCAATGTAGAACGATTCATTCTCATCTGGCGGAAATCCCTGCTCATATCTTTCATCCACAAAGAATAATCTATTTTCAGTTTTCGGTGTAATAACAATAGCTATTACATCCTGATGCAGAAATAAATTGTCGTCTTTTGTATGGATACCCCATATTCTTTTTTCTTCGCTAGGCATATTTCTGCACCTCCTTACTCTACACCCAGTGCTTTAAAAACTGCGTCCTCCGCACTGCTATAGAAAATTAAATTAAAACTTCCAATCAGATCTGCTGGTACAGTTCCAAGCTCTGCTGCCGATGTAATTGGCAGCAGTACTCTCTTTGCACCACTGTCCAAACATACCTGCAATGAATTTGCCAGCTCATCTACTTTCATCATGGTTCCGCTGATACTAATTTCACCAAGTACAGCAAGGCTGCTGAGTGTTGGTTTCCCAAGTGCAATGGAACACATCGCAATCAATGTAGGAAGGGCTAGCTTTCCTGTCATGCCAATGCCTTGCAAATCCTGATAATTAATAATATAGTCTTTCGTTGTAGTACTTATAGAACCACTGATACGGTTTCCATTTGCTTTCAAGAAGTTGAAAGCCGTATTTGTGGATTCTTTTGCATCACGGTCACTACCAATACCTGTTCTCTCAAACTTCCCATTACCCGGAAGCATCTGACTCTCTAAGCGAAATACACCAAGCATGCCACTCTTGCCCTGAGAAACAGTATAAATCTGTCCAGGATTGCACATTCCTTCTGGGATGAGCTTACCACCACCTTGCTCAGGAACAGAAACATAATGTTCCTCAAAGGTCTCATTGTCTATGTAGGAGAAGTTTACATCGTAGAACTCCATGCCTCCCAGCTTCTTTAGCTGCTCCTTAACACGGCGACGCATCTCCAAGGAAATCCGGAGAACTTCTTCTACTTCTTCTTTTGTAAAGCTTTCATCCGGATAGAGAAGCTTCAGATATCCATCTACCATTCTACGCACAGCAATAGTATCTCTCTGGTTGAGATTCTTGCCGAGACGGAAATAATGGTCAATAGCATCACCGTACTGCGCCTTACGCAACTCACGAATGAACTCTGCAAGATAGTCGCTAATGAATCCATAATCATTTGTAAAATGCTCCGGACGAAACTTCGGGATTTCCCATCCTGGCAGATAGCAATGTATACGGTCAAGAAATGCAGTATCTGTTCCCATTTCCGGAGGGAACGGGTCAAATAGGCTCGAAGTCTTCAGAAGTACATCTACGCTCTGATTGATATTACCAACAAATACCATAGAAGCGGATGCTGCCTTTTCTTCCTTGCCTCGTGCAAAGGAACCAGATGCCATGTAATCTTTCATAATCTGCACGCCATCTTTATCCTTGAAACGAATGCCTGCAACTTCATCAAAAGCTACGCAATCCCATAATCCAACCAAGCCCACAGTCTTACGGCCCATGTTATAAAACAGGTTTGCTACTGTAGTTTGGCCACCGGATACAAGGATACTGTTCGGAGAAATCTCCTTATAAAGATGCGACTTACCGGTGCTTCGAGGACCCAACTCACAGAGGTTGAAGTTGTTCTCAACCAGCGGGATCATACGAGTCAAAAGAAGCCACTTCTCACGATATGTCAATTCGTCTGGCTCCATACCAATAGAACGCAGCATAACATCCAACCATTCCTCCTTGGTAAAAGCCTGACGTCCCCTCTTCAAATCCTCGATATCAATATGAGGCATCTGAATTGGAGTCAGCTTACGAATGCTGATTGGAGAGATGTCTTTCTGCTTTTTCTGCTTTGACTGAAGTGTATTTCCATCTGCGTCGATGATTCCGAAGTTATTATCGCCTTCGGTCTCATAATCCAGCTGAACGATACACCAGATACCGCCGCAAAGAAGTCTGTCGTACTTTTCCGGGTATTCATCCGTGATGGGAATATTGGCTAATCCCAAATTGGAAAACTCCGCAAAGAAGCAGTCCTTCTTAATATCCAATCGTACTGTTACCATGTCAATGATGGTATGACTACCTCGACTTCTAAGACGAGACAATACCTTCTGCGCTTCATCCGGTCTTACAAAGTTATCGGCAAGGATACGCTTTACATTCTGCACGCCCTGCTCGATAACCTCATCATCGTCTGAACTGCAATATTGCCCCAGCAGGAACTCAAGGACATAAACCGGCACATTTGCACCTTCCTTGATTTTCTTAGTCAGATCCTTTCGGACAATCTTACCATCAAAGTTTTGACGCAGTTTGTCCTTTATAATTTCACGAGAGCTTGCGCCCACTTCAAGATTGTCACTCATTACTGCTCCTTCCGAGCAAGCCCTTAGCTGAAGAAATTAAACTCATCTACCGCAAATGCGATATCAATCTGGAACTCTTCTTTTTGCGGCATCTGCAGACCTGTTTCATCTGCGATGACTAAGTAGTAGCTTGCTCTGTTATCATATTTCAGTGATTTCAGATTGAAGCTGCAGCGGAATGTTCGCTCCTGTCCATTATCACTGGTCTTATCTGCGATAATCTTTGCTGTATCACTTATCTGCTTTCCGTTAGAATCAACAAAGTACAACAAATAGTTTGCTGCGCTGCGGTTATCGCCAACCGCATCCTTCTGATAGAAGTTCAACAAGAATATCATATTGCTGATTTTACGGTTTGCAGAAAGAAGTACTACTTCTACCGGCTTCGTGTCATACTTAGCCTTATTGCGCTGATAAGTCTTGGAATCGTTACGAAGATAATGATATTCAATAACCGGAACCACCATCTCCTGAAGGCTGATGCCACCATGCACGAAATTAAGTCCTCCGCCTTTCTTCTTGATACGGACGCTTTCTCTCGGTGCAAATGCATCGTAACCGTCATCCATAAACTTTACCGGAAGTAAGTAGTCCGGAGTTGCTCCCTTACGGGTAATCAGATAACGACGGTCAATCTCTACATCCTGCTCACTCGGTGTTGTCTTATCCACCTTGGCATCCTCAGACAGAGGACTGTAGGTATAGAGGAATCCGTGGTCAGCAGTAATGTAAACACGAGTACCACTAAACTCATTACGGATGATTCTCACAATATTTTTGATTTCTTCGATTGCATCATCACATGCCGGGAATACCATGCTGTCAGAAGTATGACTGGCCTCATCCACCTTGTCATGATAGATGTAAACGACATCCATACCCTTAACCAACGCACTTCTCTCCGCACGCTTCATCGGTGCAATATCTTTATATTTCAAGGCTACGCTATTAATGTTTGTGGCCTTGAGAACTTTATCTCTGTTACCTGCATCTGTAGACATTCCGTCTGCAAGAATCTGCAAGTCTCCATGGCTGCGCTCACCCACAGATAACTGCTTATGTGGAAGCAATGCGGCCATACCAAACTTTGTGATGGTCGGGAAAATACCTGCACAAGAGCCAAGAGAAACCTTACTCTGCGTCTCACGACGGAGCTGCTCTGCCAGAGATGCCGCCACCTCATATCGAAGCGCATCAGAGATAATGACGAATACACGATTGTCCTCGCCCTTTACCTTCTGATTATAGAAGTCTTCCTGCTGAGGAACTTCCATGATGCGTCCATATTTCTTCAACTCATCTGCACAGGCATCAGACCAATTGTTACCCAACTCACCAAGGAACCAGTGTGTATAAAGGCCTTCCACCTTATCGGTCACCTGCTTGAAAAGGTCATCCAGATGGTCGTTGCCCACTGTCAGGCTCTTTCCAAACGCTAAGTGATAGTGGCGATAATAGGTATCCATACGGTAGTAATCTTCTGTGTACTCTTTCCAGATATTTCTTGCCTCTACGGTATGGAAGCCTGCAGAATGCTCCAAGAAGAACGACTGCATTTTTGCTACCTGAAGAATACCCTCATAGTAGCATTCCACATCATCGTACCACGCCAGCGTTCGACGTTTCTCGACCGTATTTGTAATCACATCTACATTGATTATATGATTGCTGATTTCAGTCATGATCTGAGTCAGGATGCATTCATTCACACAAGGAAATACCTCTATGCCCACCAAATCATCCAATGGCACCTGCTTAAAGCGTTTTCTGAGAATAAGCTCTTCTTCTACGTTTCGCAGGATTTCGACAAGTTCCTGTCTATTCTCTCCTGCGATCCATTCAGATACGAAGTCATAGCACCAAGCCTGATGTGGTGTGGAAATGAAGCTATCAAGTCCCGACAGATACTCCATACGAAGTGTTCTGGTCGTTGCTGTAAGCAAGATATGCGTTACCAGCTTGTTAATTGTAGAACTTTCGCCCTCAAAGTATCCGGTAGCCTGCTTTACAAGTGCCCAGAACGGGGCTTCGGCTCCATAGTTTACAAGGCTTTGGAATACCTCGTTGGTTTCCATATCAGTTCCACCGCTGATGACAGCTTTTACAATACTGTCAGGCTGTGCATCATCGGTACCGCAGATAGCCGCCATAACAGTAAGATGCATCTGCGATGGTGTGCTGATGCCTTTATTCAGTTTTGCGAATGTTGCTCTTCTGTTCTGTGCTCCGAAGAATTTCTTATAGGTCTTAACAAGTCTACGGAAATCAGGCGTTGCCGGAAGGTCAATCTCATTCATCCAGATAGACACCAAATCAGCTCTGAACTCTTCACTGTAAAGTTCGATATTCAAAAGCCAGTCATCTTCCTGCGACTCATAAGAAATCGGACTGTAAACCAGATAGTTACCGGTGGTATCATCCACATTCAGTAGCTTCTTGGCTGCAAAATTGTTGGTACCTGTAAGCACCAGCAGCTTTGCATTATCTATCTGGATGTCGTCCAGCTTGTCCTCAAACTCTCTATCCTCATCATACCAGAATATGATACGACGCTTATAAAACTCCGGCAGCGGTGCAGCAAATCGCTTATTCAAATCTCGGATTATTGTTTCTAAATCCATACTGGCCATGCTGCCACCTCCTTATTTAATCTTCGCCAGCACATCCTGGAACTTAGCGTAATTCACCTTCACACCATCATCAAGGTCAATGGAAATCATTTGGTCTGCAAGGTGATGAATCTTTTCTTCGTACTCGTGAATTTCCACAGCTTGATCGTTCAGTGTTTTGAGCTGCTTATTCAGCTTAACTCGTTCACCGGTGGAAGCATTTGCAATACGTGTCTCCAAATCAGCGATTGCAGTACGGTAACGAGCCTGCTGTTCATGCACATAGTCGGTACGAATACGGGCAATGGTGTCCGGTTGATAGCGGTGCATATAGATCAGCGCCTTGAAGCCGTTCTTCTTGCCGCTGTCAAACAGCCAGTATATCGGGCGTTTCTGATAAATCTTGCAGTGGTCGGAGTAGAAGTCATTCAGGAAGTAATTCCGAATCACATCCTTCGGCTGACCCTTGCCGCCCAGTGCATCGGCAATGAATTTCAGGTTTTCGTCCAGCGTATCCTTACCATACACTACTTCTACGAACTTCGCAAAACGACCGACGATGTCATCTTCAAAATACTCGTCATCGCTGATAGGTATAATATTATCCTTATCCGCTGCAAATGTTGAATACTTGGAATCATCCCATTCACCACCTGCATAGACAAGACCGTCCACATCCAGAGAGTAGCGCCCGAACATACAGCCCACGGCGTAGGAGATAAGCGAAACGATCTCGTCACGCATAGTGCGGACATAGTTACTGCCATTCATGGATTCGGGTACATCATCCTTGCTGTCAAACACACGATGCACGGTCACATCCTTATCCGTCACATCCGGCGTCAATTCGTCCTGCAAGCCGTAAATGTCAATAAAAATGCGGTTGAGTTCTTCTTCGTTCTTTTTGAGCTGCAGAAAGCGGTCTTCGCATTCCTGCTTCCAAGCAGCGTATTTATCGGAAATCAGTCTTCCCATATCAATTATTCCTCCAAAAGTTCCGCCGCCCTCTTGCTTACGGCATATTCAATCAGTTTCACTCTGTCTTTGTCAAGATTATACCTGCTGTGTTTAGGCAACTTAAAGTTTAATAACTTTCTGACTGCGTTTCGATTATCGTGCGTTAAAACTTTTTTTGCCTCCGATACGAAATCGTCATAAACACACGGTAGCTGTGTTTTAGCGTATTTCCAAAAGCTTTCTTTGCTTTTAAGTGCGTCTGTGCCGACAAGGTTAAACAAGCTGTTTCCGTGGTCAAACAGAGGTGCCGGAGCTATAATTTTGTTTGTATGACTGTCAATAAGAAATCCGAAATTGCCGTAATGTCTGTCCGTGTTAAAAATCAATGCGTCAAAGATAATCATATCGTTTAATGCTTTCTCAAATTCAGCACCTAAGTTTTTATAATAATCTCTTACCGCCTTCATTCCTCCGGAACGAACGATTCTTCCCACCGGTACAAATGAAACATCCTTGCTTGTAAACAATTCGCAGGTTGAACACAATATACCTTTCCACTTTGAAATACTATACGGTATAGCATCAACGCCGAGAATTTTACCTATTTGATAAGCATAAAATTCCGAATACGGCTCGTTGCCGGTGTTGGATGCACCTTGTGTTCCGCCTTTGTATAAAAGAATTTTGCCCTTTTCCCTGCGCCAGCATTTGGGCAGTATACCGTTCGTTGTAAATTCAGGGCTTGATGTAAGCCCTGAAGCATTACCGCTTCCGTATCCGGTAAATGCTATTTGCCCCAAAATACGGCTGAATCTGTTATCGTACAAATTTACGCTGTCAAAATCATTATTATTGCTTTCGGATTTAAGCCAATAACAGTCGTTTAGACTCAGACCGCTTGACACGCGAATAATATCAAACGGACGGTTTATACTTAACCCCATTGAAGACAGCAGAGTGTCAACATAAGCACGATTTTTCGGGATAGAACGGTGCTTTATCCATGATTCAACGGCTTCTGCCGACACTTCCGCTAAATCAAGTGGAAATAATTCTCTGTTTTCATCGTGTATCTTTATTATTTTTACGCCTGCCTCTGCCTTGTTTTCAGCCGAAAACTCAATAAGCGGCGTGTCGAAATGCGTAAGAGTATAAATCATTTTGCGACACCTACCTTTCAATATTAATTTTATTATTTTAAAAAATTATATTCATCGGTAACTGCTAAATCAGCGGACTCCGCTTGAAGTCCCATGAAGTTTCAAAAGAATCCCAGTCCTCTTTTCCAAACTCAATATTAGCATCAACCAGCTTGATAATATTACCATTTTGCCTTTCATCTGAGATAACAGGCAATGAAGCAATGTGTCCCGCCTCATAATTTAATGTCGGAGAGATTGCTGCAAGTATACTTTTCGCCACATTTGAGTTTATGAATCCAAAATGATATTTCATGATCTCGTCATTTTTATAGAAAATGCAGCACCCGGCAACATCGAAGATGAAACCTTGAGGGTAATACCGAAACGCTATGCTGCCACTGGAAATTTTCGACCAACTTAGGCATGGCTTAAAGTACTCACTCATGCTTTTTATCGTTCGTGTTGCTGTCTTATATAGAGAAGTCGCATATGCTTTTACTTCAAGCCCATCGTCTTCGTAGTTAATGACATAGTCGATGTTTCCGTACCATTTTCTAAACTCTCCGCCTTTATTATAAGGATACCATTTCTTATGTATCCGAATCGCGTCTTCTGCGGAAGCGCAGTTTAGCCCCAAAGAATGATTGGAAACCTCTGTCCACAGTCGCAGGAATCTGTTATTATCAGACGTCGCCATACCTTGACGTGTGTCTCCATTTTCTTTCAGCACCGTTCCAAGTGAGAAATCGTTGACCATATTTGTACTCAGCCAATAAGCAATCGGAGACCCCGGAATTTTGGAGAAGTTATCTGTGCTCACCTGCGCAAAACGGTTTTCATGTATAGGGAACTGTTTTGGCGTATCATTTTTAATATCCTGTAATTTGATTTGATTGTAGGTTCCCTTATACCCATTGATGGCATTATTCCGAAAAACCGTTACAGCCGTACCAAATGCAATACCCATCACCATGTTTTCCATGTGCATTAAGTTTGTAATTGTCTTAGTTCGCAAGGCTTTTGCTCGCATTTTCTCAAAACTGGAAAGGAACATCCAGCTTTGCATTGTAACCATACAGTTAAACCGATTGCGTTTTATCATGCCGTTACCGTGTTCAATAAAGCAAGAAAACAAGTCACTTTTGCTGTCAGGATAATTCTTCTTTACAAAATCCGTCAGTTTTGCACCCATACCGGAAGCCCCCATATACGGCGGATTCGTCACCACCGAATCGTACTTCTGTACCAGTGCTTCTGCCACCTGCACCAACGGCAGTAATTCTCTCAATGCTGTCTCACGGGACATATTTATATCTTCCGTAATCTCTGCAAAGCGGTCATACAGCGCAGACCACTCCTGTTGGCTAACCGTGATAATCGAACCGTATTCCTTTGCATCATGCAGTTCGCTGATGATGGTATCCATAGCTTTTTTCAGCTTGGCATCGCCATTGCAGAAATACTCCAACGCAAACGAATCCACATGGTTGCTCTCCGCAATGGCGTACACATGGGGCTGAATACCACGGCTGAAAAAGCGGCGGTCATATTGACAGGCTTTCATCATTACCGCAAAGTAAGCCAGCTGTGCCGCACGGTCATCAATATCCAAGCCGTACAGATTGTTCTCCACAATGCTTGCCACCGCTTCACGGGTGGTATAACCGTAGGATTCATAGATCTTCATCAGCACATCGAACATATACGCAAGGATATGACCGGAACCGGAGCAAGGGTCAATCACTTTCAGCTGATCCGGTGTCAGTGCGGCGTATTCCTTACGAATCTCGGCAAGCTGTGCCTGCACTTCCGGTTCCTGCTCGGCTTCTTCCAGATAGTAGTGCCATTTGGTATCTTCCGGGTCACGGTTTCCGGCAACATAAGCAGACTGTTCTTCCTCGGTAGGAAGAAGCTGTTCTTTCACATCCGGATGTCCCTCCAGCCACAAACGACCAAGAGAGTTCTCGACCATGTAACGAACGATCCAGTCCGGTGTGAAAAGCTGGGTTGCTGCAGGGATGTTTTCTTTTGTGATTTTCACATTCTTTTTCAGAGCGGCGAAAACATCATCTTTTTTCTCACTGTTGTAATACTGATACAGCCAGCCGATGATCTGGACAGCATCCTTCCAGTCATCCTCCGGTATCAGCTCGATCATCTGCTGAATCACACTACCTTCACGAAGGAGGTTGTCCGGGAACAGAAGCTCGGTATAGTCAGCAATTTTCTGAAACATACCCGGAAGCACACTATTGAGAGCATTGCACTGCGTGATCAGAAGATACTTATACAATTCATCATTGTCATTGGCTTCCTTATAGGCGTAGACTTTCTCCATATCAAGTCCATCCAGCTCCAGATGAATGGCTTCGGAGATAATCTGCGGCTTGAAGTTGTTTTCCTCGTCCGTGAACACACGCACATGGGATGGGAGGTAGCCGTTGACCTCCATAAAACGCAGGGCAGAGAAGCGGTTGAACCAAGTGTAGGCAACCTCCTCCATAACCTGCTCATATCCTTTTTCTTTAATCTGCGCAATCAAGGCAGCTCTCTGCTTCTTTTCGGTAGAAGAAAGCAAATGCCCACCCACACTATCGTCATTTGGATTTCCGACCTCTTTATCGGAAATACCGTATTTCAACGCTCTCTGGCTCACACGGGAGATTAATTCCCGGCGAGCTTCAGTGGCGAATTTTTTTATCGCATTCTTGTTCATAACGGTCTCCTTAGCTTAATTTGATTCCGTCGCAATCCTTCATCATTGCAGTGAGGTACGCTCTCATTCGTTCAACATAGGCATCGATATCTTCCTGACTTTCCAAAGTCTTAGAAGGGAATGCCGCCTGACGGTATACATTCTTGATAACCTTCTTCGGAGCCGGAGGAGTTACTGCTCCACCTTCATTCGGTTTGACGGTTGGTGCAACCGGAGTCTTTGGATGAACGATACCATCTATTTTATCGACTGTGTCATCCTTATATTCCCACATCTGAGGTACCAGACCATCAAGAAGCTGCAGGCTTTCCAGCTCTGCCACTCTTGCTTTCTGCTGATCAAAGAATTTATCTGCACGCTCAGATATTGCTCTGGCATCATAAACATCACCGGCAAGAGTATGGATTTCTGACAAGCACTGACGGATGATTTCAAGGATCTCAGCACGCTTTGCTTCAAGAAGCCTTCCGTGACCCTCACGAACAGTATCCATCAATCCGTTCAGTTCAGGGATTCTCTTATAAACGCTACTCTGTCCGGCATTCCCTACGGTAATCTTACGAATCTGATTCAGTGCCTGATTTGCCTCCTCTTCCTTCTGAAGATAAGAGAGGTCGTTTCTCAGCTCTGCTTCCATACGAACTGCTGCATCGAACACCTGCACCTGATTCTTGAAGAAACCTTCAACGTTCTGCATGTCATTCTTATTATCAAGGAGGCTGCCTTTCTCCTTCAGAAGTCTGTCAATCAGAGCTGTATTATCCTTACGCTGAGAAAGCACGCTTTCCATTAGGCTGAGAGCTTTTGTCACAAGGTGATGGTCAGGATATTTATGACCCTCATAACGTTCATTCAGCTCCTCATAGTGTGCCTTCTGTTCTTCAAACTTCTCAACAATATATCCAACTATTCCGTCTTCATCATCCGGTACGTCCATTACATCGAAGTATTCACGCAGCAATTCTTTGACGGCACGCATCTTAGTTGCCGTAATGATCTGACGCTTAGAGATGCTTGTTCTGCCAATCTCACTCTTCTTACGAAGCATATCCGGAAGTTTTGGATTACCCGGCTGGATAGTTTCGCCACCGTACTTAATCGTGACCTTCTGGTCGTAAATCAGCATCGCAGCCACAACCGCAATGTCGATTTCCTTCCATCCATAAGGGATCGCCTGATAGCGGCTCTGTACATCTGCCATCGAAGTAGGAAGTTTTTTTGCGTACTGCATCTCAAGATACTCTTCCATCTTCACAGCTGCATCATGGTTTGCTTCAAGACCGGCCATAACACCGTTCAGATGTTCACCCTGCAGTACTGCCAATATATCAGCGTCTGTATCTGCATTCTTTGTAATAAGACCAAGTTCACTATAAACATGAGTAACTAAATATTCCAGTGCTTGATCCAGCTTGCTCTTGGCATCGCCGCCCTTAATCTCGATATGCTCTCCGTCCACATAGAATTCAGCACCGATGATAGCCTTCTTCAAATCTTCCTCTGCAGATGCTTCATACTTGTTAGCCTCATCCTGATGATTTCGAATGATGTCCTGTACGGACTTCGGTAGCTGTGCTACATTATGCTGCTTTACATATTTACGCACTTTCATTGCTTTTTCCAATGACTCGTAATATGGCGTTTCAGCAAGTACAACGATCGCCTGATTCTTAGACTCTGTCATAAGACGAAGTTCACTCTTCTCGACAGTGTCTGTTGCTACCGTCATGATGCGAAGTCTCATTCCCCCTGTTACCGCACCAATGCTTGTAGTGTCTACCATCTGGTCAAATGGGAAATCGTACTTTCCGTGACGATATTTCTTTGTTGTATAAATATCAGCAAAAATCATCTGACCGATACGCTCCACGATTGCAGAGGTATCGACCTGAGTATTTTTGTAAATGTCTCTTTGAATATCCTGCTCTTCATCAGTCAGGAAATTATAAGTGTCACCGGTTCTTCCGATATAGTTCTGGCTAAGCAGACGGTCGAGACTGCCACGTATCTTTTCACGCATCGTAATCTTATCCAGACGGATATCATTGGCCATAAGGATTACGATGTTGTCAAGATTAGCCGGAATATCATCGACATAACGAATAAGGTACAAGAGTTTTAATACGTCCACATCCTGCTGCTCAATGCCATCTCCGTTATCTGCTGCCTTCTGGCAACGCTCAATAACACGACGAATAGAACTGTCAAGGAATGTATGTACGGTATCATAGAACAGGTAGAACGGTGCTAATGCATACTCGTCCTTATCCTGAATCTTCTGTGCTGCTTCCTGGAATCCTGAAAGCATCGAACGCTCGCCACCGGAAAGATGCTTACCGGAGTTACCATGTTTACGGATTTCAGCAAATACTTTCTGCATGATAATGAACTGGTAAGGTACGAACGGGAAGTTTCTGACAAAATCCTGCGGGCCGGTATATCCCTTAATGTCCAACATCGCATCAGTAAAGCTGAACAGATTACGAAGAACGGAATCATTCTGGCTATATACCTGTTCCAATGCCGGTTCCACTTCAGGTTTTTTCTTCAAAATACGTTTCTGGATAACTTCATCTGCGGAAGAAGAAGTCAGCGAAAGTCTGGTCTTGAAACGGGCCTGAATACGAGAAAACTCATTTTCACGAGCCTTGATGATTTCATCAATAGCTTCCTGACCGGTACAAACAACCCAAATCTTACCGCCGCACTCACTGCCGATTTTCTCAACAAGAGACTGCAGGTTAATAAGAAGGTCTGTATCGCCGCCTACATACTGACCAACCTCATCGACCATAAATAGCAAACGGAAGTCATCCGTCTTATTGTCCACATAGTCTTTCATCTCAGAAACAAGCTGTGCGATGCTGGTCTCCACGGTCTCGGTTCCATTGAACCAGTTTCGTGCAGCATCCTCGCTCATACCGAGAACCTCTTTCAATGTATCAACAACATCGTCTTCAAAGAAAGCAAAGGCATCTCTTGACTCAAGCCAGGGACCACCGTTTTTCTCCTCAAATACACGACGGAACTCTGCTGTCTTTCCACGCTTTTCGATGAACTGCTCCAGCTTTGCCACCTTAAGATTCTCTCCATAAAAACCAAGGTAGTTATAAAACATCTTTGCAAAAACACGAAGAACAGCAGTCTTGTCCTTGTTGATTGAACCCTCAATATCGATATTGAAAAGGATAGTATCCGTATGACCCTTAGTAACGGAATCAATCAACATGAATGTTGCCGGATCATCCTCAAATTTTTTACGAAATCGTTCTACTGTACGAACACCCTGTACCTCCTGATTAGCAAGCAGGTAGGAGAGCATTTTCAGGAAGTGAGATTTACCACTTCCAAAGAAACCGGAAATCCAGACGCCAATATCTGCAGTGCCTTCATGAAAGGACTCTCCATATTTATTAAAGAAAGTAATGAAGTGCTTCTTCAAATCTTTGGTGATGACATACTCATCCAATTCCTGAACAAGAACATCAGTAGCATCTTGGTCTACTTTAACGACGCCATTGATTTTACGATTAATATCCTCTTGGAATAATTGTTCAATAACCATTGCTGTTCCTCCTTAAATTACATTGAAAGCTCGGTAGTAAGGATTTTTCTTCAGACGATTGAAAAGCTGCACATCACGGCCATCATAATTGCCCGGATAGAACACCAGAATCGGAACATCTGGAAATTCTGGCTGCATCGCATTTAAAAGGTCATGGACTCTGATAAACGGAAATGCATCTCCCACTCCTGTGATGACAAGTACGTCACCGGCTTCATGTGGTTCATATTTCATCTTATTTACAAAAGCTGTATTATTAGCCATACGGCTCATCTGGTCTCGAATAAATTCTTTACCTTTTTTCTCTTCCATCGCAGGTATTGTTTTTGCGATGCGCTTATCTTCACAGATAGAAAGAAACACTTCATATAAGTTATGTTCTATCAGGTGACAGTTCATTGACTGATCTGTCATAATCTGCTCGATAAAGTGTCTGACCATCATCTCATCGGATGGGTCATAACAGAAGATTCGTATATTTACCTCATTGCTTAAACCTTTGCCTTCAAGAAACTCCGGTTCCTGCATTAAGGCTCTGAGGTTATCTAGTCTTTCTTTCAATTCACTCACTTGGGCCTACCTCCTTACGAAAAGCAATTGAATGCAGGAAGAGCAATCTCATCACCATTTTCACGGATTGCATTCTCAAGCACCGGATGAAGCCATACCGGGTTGAGCTTTGTCGCTCTAATGCTATCGATATACTCATTCTCCACCAGCATCTTTGCAATGACCTGTTTCAACTTCGTAACTGTGGAATCGCTCCATGTTGCCACCCGGTCATCCTGCTCCTGCAAGCGCAGAAAATAGCTGTTCAAGTCTATTTTACCGAAAGTAGTGTCCGATAATCTGTACTTCTCACCGATGACTGTAATCATAAAATCCCAAATCAATCGGTACTGTTTCATCATGGCGTACAGACATATCTGCTTTGCCACATCAGACGGTTGTGTTGCGATTGCCTCCACCAGAGAATTATCCTCAAGTGCATCCAGTCTTCTCAGGCAGGAAAGTGCCATCTTTCTCACCGACTTTTCTGTCGGATATTGAAATAAATTATCTGAAACGATACGTTCTACTACTTCTTCATGGTTACATCCTTCGTGAATCAACTTGGCAGTAGTTCGCACTTCATAAAATAAAAATTGTTCTCTTGTTATGGCAGCATTATATGGGCTTGCTGCCTGTAGAGCTGCTTTGTTATTTCGCTCCATCCAAATCCTCCTAACGAATTTTAATCTTCGTTATTCTTAGTTTCTTCATCTGGCAAAGTTTCTAAAATATCACTAATCTGACAATTCAATGCCGTGCATATTCTCAAAAGCACATCTGTGGTAATATTGTCTCCCTTACCCAGCTTTGCCATTGATGCAGTACTGATTCCACTAAGTTCTCTCAGTTCTTTTTTATTCATGCCCCTATCAATAAGCATTTTCCATAACGGGTTATAACTGATACGCATCTGGTACCTCCATTTATTATGACTCTTCAATCACACCGGTTTCTGTAGCAATTTGTTTCTCTCTTGCTGCTTTCTTTGCCCACGACCATCCAAATAATTCTCCTCCGTTTTCATGAAGTTCAATAATCTTAGTCGAATGGACAATGTCACGTGTCACATCATAAAATGTATCTTCTTTATCAAATGCAATAAAAATCTGCCTTTCACTCTGGTTGTATAGCTCCATGATTTTATCTATCGGCAAGTCTGCAATATTTTTAAAAATATTAGAGTCATGTGCTATAACCGGTAGCTCCGTGAGCCGTAAGAGTGCAAGGTCAAAAATAATTAATCCCTTGAAGTTCATACCTGCTCCAGTGTCGTCTTCTGTCCAAAATTCATAAGTTGGCTTTCCACTTCTGGAATTTCCGAATTTTAAAGCAGGCGTACAGATGGGTCAATAAATGTCACTTCATAATTTGCTCCGAGCTGTCCTCCTACATTCACAAATAACGGTGTGCTGCAGCCATCATTCGGACAAACACCTCCATTTTGAATCAAGCGTGTACAACTGTGTATAAGCATGTACAGCATTGTTCGGTAAAAAATGCACTTTCCTATATACTTAAGTCATAGGAAGTGAAAAACGCATCTGAATATAGATACACACTTTAACAAGTATATCACAGAGCTTTTCGCTTGTCAAATTTGTGTTTGTCATCGCAAATTTCTGTTCAGCGATACAGCAACATAATTTCACTCATTCATTTCCTATATTAATCACTTCAGCAGTTTGCGCAGACAGCTTTCCAGTGCTGACGTGACTTTTCAATTAAATATATCGCTCCCGGCAACTGGAAAGGTCGGTGGCGCACATGAGATGGAGATTTCTCCTGACCGTGGTATCACTATACCCTTTTGCCGGTAGCATCAAGGAACCTCCATCTCGGATTGACAAGATGGAGGTTTTTATATGTCAAACAATGCAAATCAGAGTAAACGGCATCGTATGATTATTACCAAATCCATCAGCCGATTTGCACGAAATACGCTTGACTGTCTTAAATACATACGTCAGCTTAAAGAACGTAATTATCAACCTGCAAAATAATATTCTCTATATTGGAACATCTCCCGATTATCAGTGGTTATTTGGTCAGATGATTCAGGAATTGCAGCTTTGCAGACCACGGTATGATGAATTGATTTCTTTGCAGCTGCGAAATATTTTTGTTTTGATAAGCCGTGCAATCATAAGTGCAAAGAAATTCAGCAGCACCAGTGAAAAAGAAGTTGCTTTTGCGATGCACTATTTTCGTAAGAATTACAACACAGAAATCAGCATTGAGGAGTACTCCGAATCCAGAGGGCTTAGCAACTGTTGGTTTATTCAGTGCTTTAAAGAAATCACAGGTTCCAGTCCGCTGCAATATATCTTAAAGCTGCGAATCTCCAACGCACAAAGTTTGTTAGAAAATACGGACTACACCATTACTGAAATTGCAAATATGGTTGGATACACCAATTCGCTTTATTTCAGCAGACTGTTTCATAAATACATTGGTATGTCACCAAAAGAATATCGAAAAGTAAAACTCAAAGAAAATCTCAGGGAGTAAAAAACAAAACTCATTTGGCTAAAGCTAAACCGAACGAGTTTTGTTGATTTTTGATAAGAAATAAGGAATGGCTACATTATATCACAACACTTGCGGGTAAGACAGGTGTTAAACCAATACTACTTGTTTTTAATCCAGAGCAGACTAACAAAGTAATTGGAGAATTTATCAATGTATTAGATACTTACGGGCTCTATGATAATAAAGGCATATGGAAAGCTATACAAGATGCCTTGCGGTTGAACGTTCGGCAGTCGACAATCTTTGATAAGTTCAAGAAAGACCGCACCTTTATATCGGTGCGGTTTTTCTGTTGTTACGGACATTGATTAAACATTGAATATTCAGCTGCGTTGTGATATACTTAAACCATAAAGATATAAAACGCATAAACCTTGCTCATGATGAATTTTCTAAATATCGGAGGGAATACCGTGTTTGAAAAAATACCCGTAAAATAAATAACGTCACAGCAAAAAAAAGTCAGAATTCCGCTTGTTGACGATAATGATATCGACATATAGAATTATTGCGGTAAACAAAGAAGAATGAACTCTCTTATACTACAGAAACAGGAAGAGGTAATTGCTTTGGCACAATTTGATATAAAGGATGCTGTACTGAAAAAATGTCTGCTAAAAGAGGACGAAACTGTCATTACCGTGCCTGACGGTGTAACGACCATAGGCAAGGACGCCCTCTGCGGCTTACAGAGCGTTATTGCCGTTACGCTCCCGGAAAGTCTGAAAGTCATAAACGACGGCGCATTCTACGGCTGTTCATCGCTGACTTCTGTCACGTTGCCGGACGGTGTTGAACGGCTCGGAAGCTGTGCTTTCGCCCAGTGCAGTACACTCAATAAAATATATCTTGATAATAAACTTACGGAAATCGGGAATTCTGCATTCTGGGGATGCACAAGCCTTGAAAGTATTGACATTCCCGAAGGCGTTACTAAGATAGGATATAATCTTTTCGGCAGTTGCCTGTCGCTGATATCGGTATCTCTGCCCGATACAGTCACAGAGCTTGATGAGCGAGCATTCAAAGAGTGTACAAGCCTTGCTTGTATCACGCTTCCTGACAGTTTGATTAAAATAGGAAATATGGCATTTCTGAACTGCCGCAATCTGAAATCGGTAAATATTCCCGACAGGTTGGAAAGTATAGGAGAAAAGGCATTCTTTATGTGCGAAAGCCTGAATGAACTTGAGATTCCGGACGGCATAATTTCAGTCGGCGGCGACGCATTTTCCGATTGTGTAAGCGTTACCGTCAGAAGCACAATCAGCGGGAAACCGCTTTATAAAGCAGTTACGGCGACCGACGGATCATCGGCGTACAATTTTATATTGCGTAATATCTGGGACAAAGGCGGTTTTGACTTCACGGCGCAGGATAATTATTTCCCCGCTTTGCAGGACGAAAATCTTCAATATGCGATAGCGTTTTCACGCCTTATGTACAGAGTGAATCTCAGCGCCGCAGCAGAGGAGCATTACCTTGATTTCCTGCATAATAATGCGGAAAACGCTGTGCGTTACTGTATTACGCAGGACAGTGCCGAGCTACTCGGAATATGCAAGAAAAACGGCTTGATCACCGCCGGGAATGTAACAGGGCTTATTGAATTTGCAGACGAGCAGGGTAATACCTCTGCCGCCGCATTTCTTCTGACGGTTGCAAACAGTCCGGAACACGACAATTTTTGCAATCCGCTGTCATCACTGGAACTATAGCCTTATATGTGACTTTATATACACGGTGCCGCTTTTGGGGGATGTACCTCGCTGAAGACGCTGACTATTCCCGATACGGTGCGAGTTATAGAGCAACACGCATTTGCAAACTGTACTTCCCTTGAAAAGGTGACGCTAAGTGAAAATACATTATTTCACGGAGAATTTTTTACGGTTGCGAAAAAATACATATTTACTCATCTCAGACAGGCAATGAAATAACCGATTGGTACAACGGGATAACTTATTGAATCGACAAAGGAAGTGATTTTACGGATAAGGAATACGAAAAGGCAAAGGAGCGTGCCGAGAAGCTCTCGGCGCTTGCAACCGACATACTTATGCTGTCCCGCAATACGCTTGCCGTAAATCTCAGATTTCTTGACAACGCAATTAATATGCTGCCGCTCAAAACCTCGATCATAACCGAAACTGTTGCTACTGACGGCAGATACATTTTCTATGACGAAAGCTATGTGCTGAAAAGCTATAAATCCGGATATAACATAACACGGGCATATCTTCATATGATGCTTCATTGCGTGTTCCGCCACAATATTGTCGGTACGCTTGTAGACACGCTCAGGTGGAATCTGGCGTGCGATATCGCCGCTGAGAATATCATGAATGAGCTCGATATAAAGGCGCTTTCTTCGCCCCGACAAGTCAGACAGGGTAGTATTATCGACAAAATCAAAACGGATTGCCGGTTTGTCACCGCAGAGAAGATATATGACTATCTTCTGAGGAATGTTGACGATTTGCAGGTCTATGCCTGGTCGGAGCTGTTTGCGGAAGATGACCACAGAATCTGGTATGCAAAGCCGCCTGAAACAGAAGCTTCAACGCAGATCAAAAGCAATCCGGACAGCAAGGACGGCAACAGCCGGAACAGTAATGACATGAATTCTGATAACGGACAGTCGGGTAATGATACGGATAACAGCAATGGCAACAACAGAAACGGTAACGCAGAAAATCCCGGAAATGAAGACGGAACGGGAAATGATATGCAGATGTCAGCTGAAACCGCCTCACAGCTTGAAAAGGACTGGAAAGAAATTTCGGAGAAAATGCAGATCGAAATAGAAGCGTTTTCAAAGGAAAAAGGCGATACAAGGGGCAGCTTCATTCAGAATCTGAACGCCGTCAACCGTGAGAAATACGACTATACGCAATTTCTGAAAAAATTCTCTGTAATGGGAGAAGCGATGCGTGTAAACGATGATGAGTTTGATTATATCTTCTACACCTACGGACTGAAATTATATGAGCGTATGCCGCTTATAGAACCGCTTGAATACAAGGAAGTAAAGCGAATAAAGGAATTTGTTATAGCAATCGATACATCGGGCTCGGTATCAGGCGAGCTTGTACAGAAATTCATTCAGAAGACGTACAATATCCTCAAAAATGAGGAAAGCTTTTTCACAAAGATAAATCTTCATATTATCCAGTGCGACACGGACATACAGGAGGACAGAAAGATAACCTCGCAGGAAGAGTTTGACGATTATCTTGCTACAATGAAATTGCACGGATTCGGCGGTACGGATTTCCGCCCGGTATTCGCTTATGTTGATAAGCTGATACAAAGCAAAGAGTTTACAAATCTCAAGGGGCTTATATATCTTACAGACGGATATGGGGATTTTCCCGCAAGAAAACCGCCGTATGAAACGGCATTTGTATTCATAGACGATGAGTACAACAATCCCGATGTTCCGCCGTGGGCGATAAAGCTTGTTCTTCCGTCGGATGAGATCTAAAGGAGCAGAGTATGAATATAAAAGAAGCAAAAGAACAGATAAAGAATGCCATGACGGCATATTTCACAAAGGACGAAACGGGCGGCTATGCGATTCCTGTTGAAAAACAGCGCCCTGTATTTCTGATGGGACCTCCCGGAATAGGCAAGACTGCGATAATGGAGCAGGTAGCGTCGGAAATGGGAGTAGGTCTGCTGTCGTACTCCATGACGCACCACACAAGGCAATCTGCACTCGGACTGCCGTTCATTGTACACAAGAATTACGGCGGTAAGGAATATGACGTGTCGGAGTACACTATGTCGGAAATCATCTCGGCAGTGTATGACCTTATGGAAAACACGGGTGTAAAAGAGGGAATACTGTTCCTTGATGAGATAAATTGCGTATCAGAAACGCTCGCCCCGATTATGCTCCAGTTCCTGCAATACAAGGTGTTCGGCAGACACAGAGTGCCTGACGGCTGGATAATAGTCACTGCGGGAAATCCGCCCGAATACAATAATTCCGTCCGTGAGTTTGACATTGTAACGTGGGACAGACTGAAAAGAATTGACATCGAGCCTGATTTTACAGCGTGGAAAGAATACGCTTACAAGGCGGGCGTTCATGCCTCTGTGCTTACCTATCTTGAAATTAAGAAAGCGGATTTTTACCGCATAGAAAGTACGGTTGACGGAAAATCATTCGTTACGGCGAGAGGTTGGGAAGACCTGTCGCAGATGATAACCCTGTATGAGAAAAATAATATCAAGGTCGACATAAAGCTTATTTGTCAGTACATACAGCACGACAGGACAGCGAGAAGCTTTGCGGCATATTACGACCTGTTCAACAAGTACAGGAGCGACTATCAGATAGACGAGATACTCAGCGGCAATGCAAGTGACAGCATAAAAGACAGGGCTGAAAACGCAAAGTTTGACGAGCGTTTATCCTTGCTCGGACTTATCCTTGACAGCGTTACGGCATCGGCAAAGCAGGTGACAGACGGCGAGGATATGCTCCGTGAAACGCTTGTAACGCTGAAAGAATTCAAACTGAGAACGCATGACAGCGATATTTCCGCAGAAAAGCTGATGAATGAGCTTATAGCGGTAAAGAAAAATGAGCTTGAAAACGGCAAGCAGTCGTCAAGCATTTCCGTATCACGTCAGAAAACGCTCGCAAGAGCAATATCACAGCTTGAGAATATGACTGCGCTCACAGTCGGCAAGGACGGAAAAACGGCGTTTGCGGATATCAGGAGCAGATATGACAGTCTTGTGTCTGAGCTTAAAATTTCGGCGAAAACAGCACGGGATAAGATGTCAAACGCATTTATTTTCTGCAATGAAGTGTACACCGACGGACAGGAAATGCTGATACTTGTAACCGAGCTTACCGCAAACAGCCACACGGCAAGATTTATTTCCGAGTTTGGATGTAAGGAGTATTACGAGCATAACAAGGCTCTGCTGTTTGTCGACAGAAGCAAGGAAATTATGCAGAGACTGGAGGAGTTCGGGGAGATATAAACTGAACTGTGCAGCGCTTCATTTTATAAACAAACATACTTTTTCTACAAGCTGAAATGCCGCCCTGATGGGCGGCATAGAGAGTCTGAATAATAAACTGTGTAAATACCAATAATAACCATAAAAATTGGAGGTAAATTGGTATGAAAAACAGAAATTACGGATTAAGCGAAAAGGAGCTCGTTCAGCTTCTGATGGCAGACTGTGAAAGCACAGGAGATATTCAGGCAAAACTGAAAAAGCTGTTTGCAGGAACGATCGAACAGATGCTTGAAGCTGAGATGGACTAACATCTCGGCTATGAGAAAAACTCTGTTCTCGGCAACAATTCCGGCAACAGTCGCAAACACGATGTTTGCACAGTTGCCCCCAAGTGCGGCATGGACGCCGCACAATAAAGGGCAACAAAGTAACCGGCTATGGCAAAAAAACTACACCGGCGATTACGGCGAATGCGAAATATCCGTACCCCGTGACCGCAATGGTGAATTTGAGCCTAAAGTCATTGAAAAAAGACAGACTCACACAGATGAAATTGAGCAGAAGATCATGGCAATGTATGCAAAGGAAATGTCCCAGCGTGACATTGAAGATACCCTCAAAGAAATTTACGGTGCAGAAATTTCTCAGGGACTTGTTTCACGTTTCCCGCAAGGAGGACTACAACGACATCGCCGATGAGATATTCCGACTTCGTGAGATGAAACAGAAGAACTTTACCGACACCGCCGTCCGTGACGAGTAGGTCAAGCGTATCAACGAGCTGAACGAGTTCATTGAGCAGCAGGATTCTGAGCTTACCGAGTTTGACGAGAGCCTTGCGCGACGGTGGCTTAAGGAGATTGTCGTCTGGGACGATAGGTTTTCTGTGGAGTTGAAGTCAGGGGTTAGGATTGATATTACAGTATAACCATTAAAGATGCACAAAGGCTCCTCACCACTGGAATGAATCCAGTGATGGGGAGCCTTTTATCACAATGCAAAGTTTAAATGAAACAATTCATTTATAGCATTTCTAATATTTGTGTCATCTATCCCATAATATCTCATTTGCATAGCATATACAACATACTCTAAATATATTAAATCTAAAAGAGCAAGTCCAATAAAATCTTTATCTAAATCGCCATGAGCGAAATGATTTCTCTGACTTGATAACCTATCTCCCATTGCGGAATATACTAACTCTTCTCCATTAAGACTATACAAATGTTTACCAAAACCACCTATAACTGAATCAAAATCTTCTCCTATTTTCACTAATTCTGTTTGAAGAGAATCCGACCTAATTAGTTTACTCAAAAATTTATATATGCTTTTTAATTTGCCTGTACTAGAATCAATTAACTTTTTTAGTGCATCAGCCGCCTCGTTTTCAATTAACACAGTCGTTTCCTTCTTTGGAACACCATCTGGGTAAGCTCTATGAAATTCCCATTCAAATGCTGCCGTTATCATAATAAATCTTGCCGCGTCAATATGTCTTCCGTCTTCGTATGTCTTGGGCAAATGTCTAGTATACAAACTATCACAAGCAATATCTGCTAATATCTGACCTTCATGACCAGCAATCAGATTCTCCTTGATGCATCTATTTTGTTTTAATGCATGTAATTCTCTATCCGTATTCTGATTCACCATTGTTAAAGTTGCAAAAGATTGATATTTTCCGTCTTGATTTTTATAGGAAACTATAGCAGGTTCCATACATATATTATTTCTATAGCATAAGAATGCTACAAATTCTTTAGCGATGAACCAAAGTCTAACAAGAAAATCATACTCATCAGTTTCCTCAAATTCAAACAGCATTGTTGATTCCAGTAAAATAGGAGGTTCTAGAATCTTTGTGATGATTTTCCTTGAAACACTAAACTGCACACTTACTTTCTTTCCATCTACATCAAATTCCTGTGGAGATGTACTTGTTATATCAAAGCTTTTCGTCGTGAGAGAAAACACACCATCACTGCTCACAGTAGATGGGTTAAACGAAAAATCAAAGGACTGATTAACTGGGTGAATAATATTAATTTCCGGACCTAAAAATGAGATTTTCCCAAATTTTTCTATATTATTATTACATTCTAAATAACCGATTAACTTAACAATTAACACTAAATTGCTACTACCAATATTGGCATTCTGCTGTGTAAAGAACACCATTCGCTTTCCGTTTTCATTACAAATTCCTATCAAAAACGAATCTTCCATTTTTAAGTCTGTGTTAGGGATAAATACACCTTTAGCAAATGAAGTCATAAGCCATTCAGTTTCAACCTTTCTCACGTTTTCAGTTGATGGAATCAGACGTAAATCTTCTCCATTAAATACAAAAGAAAAATCTACATTCTTATATCTAGTAACTCCGGTATACATTTTATTATTATCCATATTTATATCCTCCTGTAATCTATTCCATTGCCAAATATTATTTTAGTATTACACGTCTTGAATTTCGGTCGATCCTGAGAACCATTCCAGTATAACAATCTTGACATCTCCCCCGCCCACCATCACACCACTCCCGCACACCCGACCCACACCCCGTGTATTGCTGTGAAACTGCTGTCACCGCAGACATATTACCCTATACGCCAAATCACCATATTCTGCAAAAACAGTGCTGTTTGCCCAATACGCACAAACCGCACCGTTAATCCACCTATCCCGATTTACCCCTCTTTCCGTGACATCGAAACCACGCACTCAACATGCCTCGTATGCGGGAACATATCAAACGGCTGAATATCGGTCACTGTGTACTTTTTCGTCAGCGTTTTCAGATCCCTCGCCTGCGTAGCCGGATTGCAGGAAATATAAACTATTCTTTCCGGTGCGATTTTTACGAGCGAGTTTAAAAACTTTCTGTCCGCTCCCGTCCTTGCAGGGTCGAGAATCACTGCATCATAATGCGTGCCGAGCTTTGCCTTCTTCTCAAGAAACTCGCCTGCATCGCCACGGTTAAAAGCAATGTTGCGGGTAAGTCCGTTTTCGTGACAGTTCTTTACTGCGTCACGGACGGCTGATGCGTTGTATTCAATGCCCTGTACCTGCTTTACATAGTCAGACGCAATTATGCCTATCGTGCCTATTCCGCTGTATGCGTCAAGCAGAACGTCTTTCTTCGTGAGTTTTGCCGCCTTTATAGCGTAGTCGTACAGCTTTTCGGTCTGTGCGTGATTTATCTGATAGAACGAGTGCGGAGATATTCTGAATCTTTTTCCGCAAAGAATATCCGTAATGTATCCCTCGCCGTAAAGCACCTCGTTATTTTCTCCGAGAAGAAGCATTTCGGGAGTGCGGTTTACCGAGAATGTTACTGTTGTGATGTCGGGGAACTGCTTTACAAGCGCTTTCACAAAGTCGTGCTTTTTAGGGAACATTGAGTTTCCGCCGACAAGAGTAACCAGTATCTCTCCGGTATTCTTTCCGACACGGACAAGCACATGACGTAAAAAGCCACGCTCCGTACCCTCGTCATAAGGATGTAATTTGAACGATCTGAGAAGATCTCTTATGCCTACTATTATCTCGTCCGCACGCTTATCGTCAAGCATACAGCTGTCAATTCCGACAATGCCGTTTCTGGATGACTGATACACGCCCGAAATTATCCTGCCGTTTCTGTCAGAGCGGAATACCGCCTGCACCTTGTTTCTGTAGTTGTACGGATCGTCTGCGCCTATAATTTCAGATACCTTGCCGAAACTGCCGAGCAGCTTTTCGGTATCCTTCTGCTTCCATTCAAGCTGCTGTTCGTATGTCATGTTGGACAGCTGACAGCCACTGCACTTTTTTGCAACGGGACATTTCTTGTTTGCCATTTATATTTCCTGTTCTTTCTCCAAAAATTCTTCAAGACCCTCAAGACGCATTTTCATATCCTTCCTTCCAAGCTCATAAACGCTTTTCAGCCTGTCGGGATTTCTCTCCGTTCTGCTTATCGTTATCGGCTCAGACGGACGGATAATAAACACCTTGCCGCTTTGTTCAAGTTCGCATAGCTTGTCTATGCTTTTGTTGTAGACATTGTGACGGTTTTCAAGCGCATTGCACAAGTCGGGAAATTTACCGTAGAACGAGCGTATCAGCAGTTTGTTCATCGGCTTTTTGCGGTAGTTCATATCACGGGTGAGGATTACCACCTGTTTTTTGTATCCCATTTCGGAAAAATGCTCAAACGGTATGCTGTCGGAAATTCCTCCGTCAAGATACGCTCTGCCGCCGATTATAACAGGCTTTGATATAAACGGCATCGAAGCAGAAGCACGGAGCATCTCCATATCCCGAAGTACGCTTTTTACCTGCAGATACTCCGGCTTTCCCGTTTTTACATCAGTGACCGTTGCATAAAACGGCACGCCCGATTTCTGATAGGCTTCGTCATCAAATATATCAAGCTCGTTCGGCACTTTGTAATAGGCATATTCCGTGTTGAAAAAGTCACCGCTTTTAAGTAACGGCTTTATCCCCATATAGCTTCTGTCGCCGTTGAAACGGCAGTTGTAGCGGATGACCCTGCCGTCCTGCCTTGACAGAAAATTCACTCC
>OIEH01000154.1_pt1 | contig 48548 bp, 44 predicted proteins | sample 1604811 | NCBI WGS metagenome assembly OIEH01 (sample SAMN01760945, study PRJEB22395) | human gut metagenome | reverse complement strand
GGCTAATATAATTATACAACAATTTTATTAATCAGTCATTATGTTTAACACAACTAAAGAAAAAAGAATTAATTAATATTTAATTCCTTTAATTGTGCCAAAATCAGTTCAGTACTTCTCTCTATAAATTTTTTAATATTTTCTATATTAAAAACAAAATCTTTATGTTCCTTTGAATTTTTGATAATTATAGATGTTTTATCAATAATGGTTTTAATTTTATCCATTGGGATTTCATCAATTATACTTTCTAAGTAAGGTATATCTTCATAAAATATAGATAAATCCATATTATATTCATCTAATAATTTTATATTCATATTCGTATAATCATTATAAATATAAATACTTAACATATTTCCATTACATTTTACAATACTACCATCAATTTTTGTTATCATATTATTATCTTCATCATAAATTTCTGATATAAAATACTTAAACCATAAATAATCAGTATATAAATGAATGTAATAGCCTAAAACAAAATCATCATTTAATTTATCTTTATATTTATTTAAAAAATTATCTATATTAGGTATAGCAGTGTCTTCACTATCTAAAAAGTGGCTTTTTACTTTAGTTTCTCCTAAATGTTTTGAGATATCAGGTGCAATTGATCCTATTAATAACTTGTGATTATCTTTTTTTATAACTTTATTTATCTCGTTTGCAACTGCCATATGTATTACTGAAGATGCCATATTATTATCACCATCCTATAATTATTATATCACACTAATTCATATTCTCCAAAAGCAATTCTTTCATCTGAGTAATATCCTATAACAAACTTGCTTTCTCTTTTGCATATTAATATTCCCATTGTATTGTTATTATTCACTTCTTTTGCATTTTTATTTCATTATAATAATTCATATTACTCTTTTCTATGGACTACACGTTTCTATTTTTAATTTATTATTTTTAATTTTAAACATGATACTTCCATCTTTATCTGTTCTATATATTTTTGAATCAATTAAATTATCAATTACCTCTTTATTTGGATGACCATATCTATTATTCTTACCAACACTAATAATAGAATATTTAGGATTAATTTCATTTATAAAATTTTTACTAGAACTTGTCTTACTACCGTGATGTCCAACTTTCAATACATCAATATCTTGTAAATTATATTTTTCTATTAAATCCTCTTCAACTTCAACGCCAGCATCTCCCATAAATAAAAATTTATGATTATTAAATTTCATATATACAACAGAGGAATTATCGTTCTCATTATCATAATCTTTATCATTCAAAAAATATAATTTATTACCATCTATATTCAATTCTTTAATACAACTATAATATGGTATTTTCTTTTTATCTAATGCTTTAATTAAATCTTGTTCTAGTTCATTAAACTCACCACAATTAAAAATCACTTTTTCCACTTTAAAATTATTAACCAAGTTAATTGCTTCTCCCATATGATCGTAGTCTCCATGTGTTGTAATTAAATAATCTACTTTTGTTATCCCTAAACTCATCAAATAAGGAATTGTTTTATTTTTAACAATTTCATAATTATATAATCCTCCAGTATCTATTAATATATTTCCCTTATTATATGGTAAAGTAATCAAAGAACTATCTCCATTACCAACACTAAGATAAACTACATTAAAAGAAGGATTAAAATACATATAATATTTATGCAATAAAATAAAAACAAATATATATACATTTTTATAATTATATAAAAACATATAAATAAATATATAATATAAAATAATCAAATAAATATTAGGTTTAGAAAAACATATAATTCCAAATTTACTAATTTCAATTACTCTAGAAACATATTCCAAAATATTAACAAAAAAAGATAAAATATAACTCATAAAAGGAAATATAAAACTAACTATAGATAAAGGGAAAATAATTACACTAACAAAAGGAATAAAAACTATATTTAAAAATATTCCTAAAATATTAACTTTGTAATAATTATATATTGTTATTGGAAACGCAACAAAAAAAGATAACATAGATATATACAAACTTTTTCCAATTTTATTCTTATGTCTTTGTATATTTTTATTAAAAAGTATTAATGAAAATGAAATAATATACGAATATTGAAATGAAACATTATATACATACATAGGATTAATTAAAAGCATAATTATAAGCAAAATACACATTATATCTATACTCTTTATCTTTAAATTAAAAACTTTATTTAAAGCAAATAATATATACATAATAGTACTTCTCACCACAGAAGGAAGAGTTCCCACCAATAACATGTAAAAAACAAGAAAATTTATTACTATAAAATAATTATAAAAATTATTATATGAAATCCTTTTTAAAATATAAAGAATACATGAAGCAAACAAACTTATATGCATACCAGATATAGAAAATAAATGCGATATACCATTACTTCTAAAACTATTTAATATTTGACCATCAATTAACGAAGTATCACCAAGTAAAAATGTTTTAACATACTCTTTTGCCTTAGGCAATTTATTAATTCTACTTATAAACTTATTCTTAATATAATACAATACATTAGAATTATTACCAATTTTTACTACACTATTTGCCACAACTTGATAGTGTATTTTATTATAATAAAGATATTTTTTATAATTAAACAAATTAAAAACATCATTATTATTTGGTTCTTCTAAAACTCCTTCTACCTCTATTTTATCACCTATACTAACATTTTCTAATATATCAAAATAATTTATAACCAATCGTTCTGAAGACTTTTCTTTTATATATAAAATTGTTTTATCACTAGAACACTTTATTTTATATACTACCCCAACAAAAGAAGTTTCAGTTCCATCAAATTTACTATCAACTCTAAAAATATTAGTAAAAATAATAACCAAAATTAAACAAACAATAGCACTAACTTTAAACAAATATCTATGTTGTAATATATTCTTTAATTTTCTCAAACAACGCTTCTCCTATACCAGAAACATTAAGCAAATCATCAATGATTTTAAAATAACCATTTTCTTCTCGATATTTTATAATAGCTTTAGCCTTCGCTTCACCAAGTCCATTTATACTCATAAGTTCTTCTAAAGTTGCCGTGTTTATATTAATAGTCTTATTAACATTCGTAATCGAATCATTAATTTCCGTATTAATACAACCATCATTTTGAATATTTGGACAAACACATTCTTTATCTATAACTTTTATTACCGTATCAACAATATTAGAATTCTTAACCTCTTCATCAGTATATATAATAATAACCATCTCATCAGTAACTTTCTTTGATAAATTTATATTATCAGTATTAGCGTTTTCCATTAACCCACCAGCTATGGTTATAACATCAATTATTTTTTTATCAGAGTTTATCTTATATACCCCAGGTTTCTTTACAGCTCCTTTAATATCTACATATACCAAATCATCTTTTAAATCAACTTCTACCTTCTCCACTTCATTAATAACAACTTGATTATCAACTAAATTCTTTTCTTTACTCTTTAAATTAACTTTAACAAAAACTATATAAAAAATAATCAACATAAATAAAAAAATAGTTATTACATATTTATATTTTTTTAAAAATCTTAACATCATATCCTTTCTTTTGGTCCTTCAATAATATTATTATAATTTTTTTTTCAAATTACTTCTTTTTTTTATTATTTTTTTATCATTTTAACAATCATTAAATAATTTAAAAATACTAGATATTTGTCGACTTCTTATCATATCTAAACAATGTCTTTAGTAGCATAATATAATTAAGTACATATAATAATTATGGTTGGCTAATGTACTAACTTTTTGAATAAAATAGGCAAACACACATAAAACAACTAAAAAAACTTGACAAGACAAAGACAAATATTTATAATATTCAGTCAACCGAAAGGATATGGACCAAGGGGGAATTTCTATGAAAAAGGCTAAATACATAGTACTTATTGTTTTAACTTTTATATTAGTAATATTACCAATCACGCTAAAAGAAAAAGACACTAATAACGATTACTCATATATAGAAAATAATAATATAAGTACAAAAACAGAAAGTATCATAAGCTATGATTATAGCAAAGATATTAATGATTATAAAACAAAATATAATAATAACGAAGTCGTAGGTATTATTAATTTTGAAAATACTGATTATTCTAAGCCAATAATGCAACACAATGATAATGATTATTACTTAAATCATGATGAATATATGAATTCAAATTATCGAGGAGCTGTTTTTGCTGACTACAGAATAGATATCATTAATAGTAGAAAAATACTTATCTTTGCCCATAATGCTAAATATATTGATGCTAATTTCAAAATACTAGATAATTACTACAATTATGATTATTTTAAAAATCATCAATTTATAAGCATTACTACTAATGAAGGAAAAAAAGTTTATCAAATATTTTCTGTTTATGTTGAAACTAGTGATTTCAGTTACATGAATGTAAATTTTCCAGATGAAGAAAGTTGGGTAAATCATCTAAACAAGTTAAAGAGTAAATCTTTATATGATACTTCCGTTGAAGTAAAAGATGATGATGAAATTTTAATACTACAAACTTGTAGTACACATGATGACTATAAAGACTATAGTCAAAAATATCTATTAATAATAGCAAGGAGGGTTAAAAATGAAGAAAAAATTTATTAAAAATAGTAAAAAAATTTTCTATACTTTATTTGTATTTATTTATACTATAATGCAAATAATTTCACCTGTAATGGTTAGTGCAAACACTAGCATAGATTTAGATAATTTACCAACTAACCCTGAGATTGGAGATATTTACAATAGTACTGTAACAGCCGGTTCATTAGAAAATGAAGGCGATGTTTTAGTTACAAAAACTGTTACTAAAACAAATACGCTAGGAGAATACACAGTAACATTTAATATTAAAGGTAAAAAAGTAACTACTTCAACAGAAATTAAAAAGCCTTTATATGCTGTTGTAGTATTTGACCGTTCTGGTAGCATGAATTGTACTAAATATAGTTATGACTGGATGGGAAATAAGTATTGTGCAGAAGTCGGCAACAAATGGGAAAGTGCAGTTAATGGTGCTAAAACATTTGCTGAAACTTTACTTAACAAAGTAAATAATGCACAAATCGCTTTAGTAGGTTTTTCTGGAAATAATCGTGGAGATACTCCATATAACGATGCCAAAACTCTAAGAGAATTTGCTAATACTAATTTAGACAGTACTGATTTTGGCAGTGCTAATGGAGGAACAAACTTACAAGCTGGATTATTAAAAGCTAATGAATTACTTAGTGACACAAGTATTCCTGAAAACGCCGTTAAATATGTTGTTGTAATAAGCGATGGCCAGCCTACATTTTATTATGACAATAAAGGTCATACAAGTGGAAATGGTAATTCAACAACAAAAGAAACATATGAAGCTACAATAGGTGCTGCTACAACATTAAAGAATCAAGCAGAAATATTCTCTATCGGATACATGTTACCAAGTGGTACGGTATACAGAAATAAAACAGCAGCAGATATTTTAACTGAAGTATCTTCTCCAAATAAAGAAGGTTCAATTATTAAACATTATGTAGATGGTAAACCTGAAGATGTGGCAAATGCATTTACTAATATAGCAGAGGAAATAAGTACAGCTAATGCTGGAACAAATGCTCAATTAACAGATAAATTAGGAAATGCCTTCTCATTTGTAGATGGTAATGGAAACACTTACACATCTAGTAATATAAGTGAAATAACTGAAGAAGGGACATCATTTAGTTTTAATATTAAAATAGATGAGAATTCTAGTAACGGATGGCATCCTACTAATAACGGATTTATTTTAAAATACACTAACTATAAAGGAGAAGAAGTAACTTTAAATAGTGAATCTGACCCATTAGTATACTGGGAAGCAAAACAATATAACTATGTTATAAAATACTACTTAAATGATACTAATGGTAATCCAATCGCTACTGAAAATGGAACTGCTCCATTAAATGAAGAAATTAAAGTAAATGAAGAAAAACATTTAAGTAGTCATATTGGATATGAATATACTGGTGGTGATAAAGACTTCAACATTTCTAAAAATGAAGAAGAAAATATTGCTATTATAGTGTATACTAAAGTTAATTATAACTATGTAATTAATTACTATAAAGATTCTATATCAGAAGATAACTTTATTAATAGAGTAACTGGAACTGCTAACTATAAAGATACTATTAATGTAGAAGAAGAAAAATTCTTATCAGGTTTAACCGGATATGAATATACTGATGGTGAAAAAACTATTACTATATCAACAAATAATAATGAAAACATAGTGAACATTGTTTATACTAAAAAAGACTATGAATATACTGTAAAATATTACTTTGATGGAGTTGAATCTATACCTACTTTAAGTAAAGGTGGTTATTCTGTATATGGTTCTGTATTATATGCAAATGCATATAACTTAACAGAAAAAGAAATTGAAGATAATAATTTAGAAAATTATATTCTTTCACCTGTTAATCCATATAATCCTGAATCAATAGTAATCAATACTGAAAATAATCTAATAAATATCTACTATGTATCAAAATCTAATATTACAAATCAAAAAGTAACAAAAAACACTAATGATATTATAACTAGCACATCTGATATTGTTAATTACAATATTAATTATACAGCTAATATTAAAAATGCTATTGGAGAAGTAAAAGTTATAATTAAAGACACATTACCACTAGAAATAGATACTACAAAGAGTAACTTAAATGGTGGAAGTTATAATGCAAGTAACAATACTATTACTTGGACAAAAATATATAATATTGAAGAATTCACAACAAATTATAACATTGAATTAAATATATCTTATTCTGTAGCATACAAAAATATTGATGCTGATAAAAGTTATGATGAAACAGTATATACTAATAAAATTAATGTATGCACAGACATAACTTATAACAACAACATAATTAATGGTAATTGTGTAGAAGATAGTGAAGATATTCCTGTAGAAATCTATGGTGATCTTGTTGTTAAATATGTTACATATGAAAACAATAAAGAAGTAATATTAATACCTACTATAAATGAAAATAATAAAGTTGGTACTCCATACAATACAAAAAAAGAAAACATATATGGATATGAATTCGTAGAAGTTAAAGGTAATCCAAATGGAAAAATAACAGAAGGAACTACCACAGTTATATATGTTTATAAATTAAGTAATGGTAACTATACAGAAGAAGAAATAGAAAAAACAAGTTCTGAAACAATAGATAGTATAGATTCAGAATTTAATTACACAATTAAATATAATGTAACTATCAATGATTATATCGGAGAAGCTACTACTACTATTACAGATAACTTACCTTATGAAATTGATGAAACTAATTCTAACTTAAATGGTGGAGTTTATGATAAAGAAAATAATACTATTACTTGGATAATTAAATCTAATATTACCGAAAACAATAGAACCGTTACATTTAACAAAGAAATTAGTGTAGTATATCTTAATATTAATGATGCTACAGTCACTAATGAAGTAACAGGTCAAACTGTATTTGGTAACACTACTACTAACGGTAATGAAGACGAAACAACAACAATTGTTGATACAGGAAAAGTTATTGCTCGTTATATAGAAAAAGATACAAACAAAGAATTACAACCAAGTATTGAACAAAATGGTTTAGTAGGGACATCTTACGAAACAAAAGCTGGCGATACTTCTACAGGTAATTTATATGGATATAAACTTGTTAAAATAGAAGGTAACGAAACTGGCAAAATTGTTAAAGGAACTACTTATGTTACTTACATTTATGAAAAAAATAACGGAAGTTATGAAGAAGAAATAGTTAATAAAACAGGTAATGAATTTATTTCAAGTATTAATTCTCCATTTGAATATGAAATAAACTACAACGTAACAATTAACGATTACATTGGAGAAGCTACTACTACTATTGTTGATACATTACCTTATGAAATAGATGAAACAAAATCTAACTTAGATGGTGGAATCTATGATAAGGAAAATAATACTATTACTTGGATAATTAAAACGAATATTGATGAAAATAATAACACTATTGAATTTAATAAAACAATAGAAGTTATATATATTGATATTGATAATCCTATTGTTTCAAATAATGTAACAGGTCAAACTGTATTTGGTAACACTACTACTAATGGTAATGAAGATGAAACAAAAACAATTGTTGATACAGGAAAAGTTATTGCTCATTATATAGAAAAAGAAACAAATGTTAAAATAGCTAATGATACTACTTATAATGGACTTGTTGGTTCTACTTATGTTACTGAAGAAAAAGATATTGAAGGATATTTCTTAAGTACAATTGAAGGCGAAACAACTGGTGTATATGATGGTGAAAAAGTTATTGAAGTTACTTATATATATGAGAAAAAAGGTCAAGGTGGTGACATTAACCCTCCACATACTGGACTTGATATCGTGTTACATTCATCTAACCTATTTAATATATTAGGTATTATAACTTTAACAGTTATGCAAATCATTAAAAAGAAAAAAGAAACTAACATATAAAAAAAAGAACACTCATCAGAAAGTGTTCTTTTTTCATAACAAAAATAGTAAATATCTTTAAATATTCACTATTTTTTATCAATTAACTTAGCCATTTCCCTTGAAAATAAAGTAGCACAGGTCTTCCTAGAAGGATTCTTATACGTATCACTATATACTAAGGCTTCACCAAGTAATTCCTTATTATATTCCCCTTCTTCAATCATACTATGATAATTTTTAAGTATCTCTAAAGCTTCATTGCGACTCTTTCCAATCAACATATTAGATAATATTGATGTACTAGAAATAGCAATAACACAAGCTTCTCCATGAAACTTAATATCATCTATAATATCACCATTAAACTTAACATATATATCAATATTATCTATACAAGAAACATTATTAGAATTAACTTTAATATAGCCATCATCACCTATTCCCATATTTCTAGGATTTTGATAATTATCCAAAATAATAGTTCTCTTAATCTCTGGATCCATTACAATATCTCCTTCCATATATTACTACTATTCTTAAGAACATTTATAAGTAAATCTATTTCCTCATAAGTATTATAAAAACTAAGAGTAATACGACAAGTATTATTAATATTAAAAACATTATTAAGTATTTTAGCACAATGATTACCAGCTCTTACACATATATGATATTTGTCCAAATAAAGTGCAGTATCCTGACTAAATACTCCCTTAATATTAAATGCCACTGAAGTAGAATAATTATCTCTATTATATAATTCTATAAAATCTAATTCACTAAGTTTTTTTATCAAATAATCACGTAACTCATGTTCATAATTATTTATTTTATCTAAACCTACATTATTAATATATTCAATAGAAGCATTTAAACCAATTACTCCTTCAATATTAGGGGTACCAGCTTCTAACCTATCAGGTAAATCTTTTAATTCAATATATCCATCCTTATTAAATATAGCATTCATACCACCACCATATTCAACAGGAACTAAATCTTTCAACAAATCAAATTTACCATATAAAACCCCAATACCAGTAGGTCCATACATTTTATGACCAGAAAAAGCCATAAAATCAATATCCATATCAACAACATCAACTCTACAATGTGCTATACTTTGTGCAGCATCTACCACCATTAAACAATTATGTTTATGAGCAATTTTAGATATTTCTTTTATATCTCTAACATCACCAATAACATTAGTAATATGAGCAATAGATATAACTTTAGTTTTCTTAGTTATTGAACTTTCTATCTTTGACATATCTATCTCATTATTTTCATCTAAAGGAATATATTTAACTTTTATACCTATTTTTTTTTCTAAAACAAACCATGGTAAAACATTTGAAGCATGTTCGGATAAAGTAATCAATACTTCATCATTCTTACTTAACTTATGTTTAAAATAACCAAATACAATATCATTTAATCCTTCCGTAGTTCCTTTAGTAAATATAATTTCACTAGAATGCTTAGCCCCTATAAAATTTTTAACATTTAAACGAGCATTATCATACATATCACTAACTTTATGACTAAGTGCATAATCACCACGATGTATATTAGCAGTATAATTATTATAATAATCCATTATAGCCAAAGAAACAGCATTAGGCTTAAGCGTTGTAGCACCATTATCAAAATATATAATATTATTTTTTAATATTTCAAAATCTTCTCTATTCAATTTTATCACCCCCAGTATCTATTAATTATATCTAAAACAATTTTTCTTTTTATCACATTATTATCCATATTAGATAAAAGAAAACCTTTTATAAGTAACTTAATACTATCAGAATAACTTATTCCTCTTGACATAAGATAAAATATAAGTGAATTATCAAATTGTCCAATATTAGAAGAATGAAAGGCCTCCACATCATCTAAATCAATATACATATTAGGTTTAACCATAGCATTATTATCACCCATTGTAACAATTCTCGTATCCTGATTTAACTTACATTTAATATTATCTTTATAAACATAACTATTAATTATAAAATTAATATTACCACTATCAATAGAAATACATTTATTATATACATTACTAATCGTTTTCTTTGCATTATGAAATATATCAATATTATATTTTTCATTAACCTTACATATTGAAGAAAAATAATAATCTACACGAGCTCCTTCTTTATTAAGATTAACCAAAATATTCTCAACTACAGAATTATTATTATAAAAACTATACACTTTTAAATAACCTGTAATATTATATATAATTTTACTATTAAAATTATTATCTAAAGAAATAATATTCAAAGACGCATCATTAGCAACGATTTCTATACTAATATCAGTACAATTAACAAACTCTAAATAATAATTTTCTCCATCCTTTAAAACAATTTTATTGTCATCAACAGTTGCATTACCAATTTCAACAATAATATTATTATTCATTAATATTCTATTCATAATACTATTCCTTTGTATCCACATTTGTTGTATATTTTTCATAACCTTTTTCTTCAATTTCTAAAGATAATTTATAATCACCACTATCAACAATCTTACCATTATATAATACCTTAACATAATCAGGTTTAATATATTCTAAAACCTTTTGATGATGTGTAATAATTAATAAAGTAGCATCTTTATTCTCTTTAATATAATCTTTTATATTTGAAGAAACTATTTTCAAACTATCAACATCTAATCCCGAATCAAGTTCATCTAATATAATTAAGGAAGGTTTTAACAACTTCATTTGTAATACTTCATTTTTTTTCTTTTCACCACCAGAAAAACCAACATTTAAAGGTCTATGTATTAAATTATTATCCATCTTTAACTCTTCACTAGCTTTTTCACATTTCATAATAAAATCATAAAGACCTACTTGTTTACCTTCCTTGCTAGACATAGCTGTTCTCAAAAAATCCTGATTACTAACTCCCTCTATTTCCATAGGATATTGCATAGCCAAAAATATACCCATCCTGCTTCTCTCATCAACAGATTTATCTAGTATACTATTACCATTAAATAAAATATCACCAGACATAACTTTATAATTACTATCACCCATAATAACTCTAGACAAAGTACTTTTTCCAGTACCATTAGGTCCCATCAAAACATATATTTTTCCGTTATCTAAACTTAAATTAAAATCCTTTAATACAAGCTTATTATCTACCATAACCGATAAATTAATAATATCTAATTTCATTTTTATCACCACACAAATATTATATACTAAAAAGAATTTTTTTTAAAGTAAAATAAAACAATATCCTAAGATATTGTTTATTCTACATACCAAGTATTATCAATATTACAGCTTTGACTAAGTGGCTCCGGATTAGGTTTATCAACTATTGTTAAAATAGGCATCGGAAATGCTGTACCAAACATCATACAACTACCAGGATGTAATACTTTTATTCTACTAAGAATCGTTTCACTAATATTAGGAATAATATCACTTACAAACTTTAAATCCCTAGGATGAAACATCTTAAACATAATAAAATTAGAACATTGACTAATTGCAGTTTCACTAATTTCTGATGGTCTTTGTGATATAAGTCCTAAAATTATTCCATACTTACGACCTTCCTTAGTAATTCTTTCAAATATATTATAACCAAGTATTTCAACATCTGTATCATTTTGAACATATCTATGTGCTTCTTCAAGAATAATATGAAAAGGAATAGAACCCCTATTTGGTAATTTAACAATATAGTCAAATAATAATTTAGAATATATTTTTACTATAACTTTAGCAAATCTATCATCTACATAATTAATATTAAAATTAATTATTTGTGCTTTTCCATTATCTTTAGCTAATATAGTATTAATATATTGTTCTTTAGTAATAAATCTATCATAAATAAAATAATTAACATAATCACTATTCATCAAAGAATTAAGCCTAATCTTTAATATATTAGCATAGTCAAATACTTTATTACTATTAAATATACCCTCGCTAATTAATGCAAACTCCAAAGAAGTATAAAAATCCTTTATTGTATAAGCATAAGATCCATCAGGAAAAGAAAGTTCAAAATCATCCATACAAAATCCTTCTAAATAACTTATAACAAGTTCAATATCAGCAAAATTACCTGACTCCTCAACATATATACATTGACGTAAAGATCTAGCCCATCCACCTTTAACAAGTTTAATCTCTAAATTAATTTCATTAGTTGAAAACTTTGATAAAATAGACACTATCTTATTTCTAGTTTCACTATGATTCTTACCTGAAAAAATAACATCCAACAAACTTCTTGCTATAATATCATTCTTCTGTTTAATAACACTTTCATCATTCTTACAAAAATAACATACAAGTTTTAATGCTTTCTCAATAATAGGAATCTGTCTAGTATCATTAACGTTAAGAAGTAAACAAATATCATCTACGCCAAGTAGCCAAAAAGGTATTCTTAACAATTCAAAATCTTGACTTTTTAAATCTGTTGTATATACTTTATAATTTAAATTAGGATTTACCTGATTTATATTAACAAATGCTCTTTGATACTCACCATAAGCATCAAATAAGAAAATATTAGTATTATATGGTAACCTCTTAGCATCATAAAAAATACCTTGCAATAATCTCGATACTGAATAACTTTTACCACTACCAGTATTACCTAATATAGCAAAATGATTGGCAAAAAAAGAATTAATATTTAAATATACATCATAAGAATTATACAAAAAAGATTTACCAATCTTAACAACATTCTTAGTTTTATCAACATTATAAATAATATCCAATTCAGGACCACTAATAATTCTACATTCACTTTTAAATGAAGGTTTTGTTAAGTTTCCATAAATAAATTTATTATCTTTAATTTCTCCAATCAAAGATACCTCCATAACAGAATTAGACATATTACTAACTTCACCAATAATATGATTATCAAAAACTACATTTTTACCTATAATATTATCTATATCATATACATTAACACTTAAAGCAACATAAACATTATTATCTTTTATACTAGTAATCTTTCCTAACATTATAACCACCTTTATTATCTAATACCATTATATAACAAACAAGTATAAAAAACAAGAAAAAAAGAACTATCATAATAATAGTTCTAATACTTCATAATGGCGCCTGATGTAGGACTCGAACCTACGACCTATCGGTTAACAGCCGAGTGCTCTACCGGCTGAGCTAATCAGGCATCTCTTGCAAAGTACTAGTTAATTATATACTATTTTTTCTTGTTTTGCAATACTTTTTTTATATTATTTTCATTTTTTTATCAAAAATAATACTCACAATTAATATATGTCAAATTAGAATAATTATTCTATCTATTTATAAACAACAGTACCAATATTTTTATCTTCTATAATATCATCTAATGCATTAACATTATCTATATTAGTAACAACAATTTTTATATTATTATCTCTACATATTTCAATTGCTTCCATATCCATAACCCCAAGGTTTTTATCAATAACTTCTTGATAACTAACTGTATGATACATTACTGCATCACTATACTTATTAGGATCTTTATCGTATACACCATCAACATTTGTCAATTTAATAATAATATCTGCGTCAATATCTTTTGCTCTAAGTGCAGCACCTGTATCAGTTGAAAAGAATGGTTTTCCCGTTCCTCCACCAAATATTACAACATTACCATCAAGAAGAGCCTTCTTAGCCTTATCACTATCAACATCATCAATAATTTTAACAGAAAGACCACTCTGATTATAAGCCTTACATCCTAACTGTAAAAACATATCTTTAAGAACTAAACTATTCATAACCGTTGCTAACATACCAACATAATCAGCCGTTTCTCTGTTCATTGCATGAGTATCTCTACCTCTAAGAAAATTACCACCACCACAAACTATTCCAATATAAACACCTTTATCATGAATTCTTTTTATTCTTAAACATACTTCCTTAATATAATCAAAATCAAGTCCATGACCATTTTTACCAGATAATGATTCTCCAGATAATTTAATTAAAACTGTTTTATTCATTTTTCCTCCAAAAAAGATATATAATTATATCTTTAAATATTTTTTAACAGCACTATAACTACCAAACATACCTACTACAATACCAATACCAAGTAAAAGTAATGAAGATAAGTAAATAAATGGATATGGTTCTATTAACATTGCTAAAGAAGAACCAAATAATTTACCATCAAAATAATTATATAAAGATGTATAACCATATATCATTAAAATAATTGGAATAATAGAACCAAGAATACCAATAAATGAACCTTCAATTATAAAAGGTATTTTAATTGAAATATTAGAGGCTCCTACTAAACGCATAATCTCAATTTCCGTTTTTCTAGAAAATATTGCCAATTTAATCGTATTAGCAATTAAGAAAGCCGTAACTAATATTAAAGCTACAACAGCTCCAATACTAACTTTTCTAATAACATCAAAAACAGTAATCAACTGATCAACCATATCTTCTCCATAATTAACCAATTCTACCTTGTCTATTTTCTTAATACTAGAAGCAGTATTTTTAATTTCTTCGACTTCTTTAACTTTAATCAAAAAACTATCTAATAAAGGATTAGTTTCATCAGTCCAATTATCAACTATAAAACTAAAGACCTCATCTCTTTCCTTTGTTTCTTCTGCATATTCTTTCTTTGATTTAAACTTTATTTCTTCAATATTTCCCATATTAGTAATTTTTTTCTGAATATCTTTTACTTCATCTTCTGTTGTATCAGACTTCAAAAATACAACCATAGTAACATCTTTCTTAATGGAGTCAGTCATATTTTCAACATTATAAGACAAAACAATAGAAATACCTACCACAATTAAAGTAATAGCAATACACGAAATAGAAGCTAAAGAAAGAGAAAAATTTCTAATAACGCTTTTCATAGCATCACGAAAATATCTACGTATATTTCTAAAGAACTTCATAATACTTACCTCTTTCGTAATCTTTTACAATCTTTCCTTCTTCTAACACAATAACTCTTTTTTGCATTTTATTTACAATATCTCTATTATGTGTAGTCATAACAATAGTTGTACCCATCTTATTAATATCATCTAAGACTTTCATAATTCCCATACTAGTATCAGGATCCAAATTACCAGTCGGTTCATCGCATATAAGAAGTTTAGGATTATTAACAATAGCCCTAGCTATACACAATCTCTGCTGTTCACCACCAGATAATTGATTAGGATACTGTCTAACTTTTCCCTTAAGACCAACTAACTCTAATACTTCCATAACTCTTTTTTGTATTTTTTTCTTATCGACAGCAAAAACTTCCATAGCAAAAGCCACATTTTCAAAAACTGTTAACTTAGGTAATAATTTAAAATCCTGAAAAACTACTCCTAATTTTCTTCTTAAAATATAAACTTTCCTATTCTTAAGTTTTGCTACATTAACTCCACCAATAATAATACTTCCTTTATCTGGTTTTTCTTCTCTATATAACATCTTTATTAAAGTAGATTTTCCACTACCAGAAGCCCCAATAATAAAGACAAAATCACCTTTAGAAATAGTTAAATCTATATCATATAATGCAACAGTACCCGTTTTATAGGTTTTTTGCACATCTGAAATTCTAATTAAGTCCATACTACACCTCTTAACAATTATAACAAATTAATCTCTAATTTAAAATACATTTATAACATTTAACATATATTTACATTTACTTTTCACCAATCGTCTCATAAGCATCTGTTATTAAAAAGAACGCACTAGGATCTAATTCTTTAATAACATCTCTCATAAAAAGATATTCTGAAGTCGGTATAACACACATAAGCATTTTTCTCTTATCATTAGTATACCCACCTCTAACATTAATAACAGTAAAACTATGATGCATGGTATTTAAAATAAATTCCTTAATTTCTTTTTCTTTATTTGTAATTATATAAAAAGATTTCATATCAGATACACCAAGTATAACTCTATCTGTAATTAAACTAGACACATAAAGAACAACCAAAGCATATAAAGCATTAGCAACTCCATACACAAATCCACCCAATACAATAATAATACTATTAACTATTCTAGAAGCATTACCAATAGATATCTTCAAATACCTATTCATTAATTGATACAAAATATGTAACCCACCAGTGGTATAACCAGCTTTCATTATAAGTCCCGTAGCAAAACCAGTAATAATACCTCCATACAAAATAATAGCAACAATATTAACTTGACTTAAATCAATCCACTTTACAAAAGGATAAGTAGCCGTCAAAAAGAAAGGAAATAACAAAGATCCAATAATTGATTTTTCTGTTTCTCTTTTTCCAAGCAAAACAAAACTAAGTATCATAAACAAAATATTAATAATTAAAACAAATAAACTTATATTTATATTAAAATATTGTTTTACAATTAAAGCAATTCCTGTAGATCCACCAGTTACTATATTGTATGGAGAAATAAATAAATTAAAGCCAAGAGCTGATAAAAATGTTCCAATAACAAACAAATTAAATTTTTGAATCTTATCACCAACATTAAGTTTCTCAATTTTCTTTACATTATCATCCTTCATTCAAATCACCCTTCATTCCTATCTCATAAGCATCACTTACCATAAAAAATATATCTTTATCTATTTCTTTTAAAACATCTTTAACAAAATAATATTGATTAGTAGGTATAACAACCAAAAGTAATTTCTTTTTTTCATTATCATAACCACTTCTAGCATCAATTAAAGTAACTCCATTAAATATAGATAAAATATATTCTTTTACTTCATCATAATGTTCTGTAACAATATAAAAAGTTTTACATTTACTTCTACCAAATAATATTTTATCACTTAATGTTGTAATAATATATAAAACAACATAACCATATAATATTGTTTCCCAAGGAAAAACCAACTTACTAGATAATACTATAAGTCCATCCGTAATCCGCATAGCTTTACCCACTGTAATATGCGTATACTTAGAAATTATTTGATTAATCGTATCTGTTCCACCAGTAGTATAACCAGACTTATATACAAGTCCATAACCAATTCCCGACAAAACAGCTCCCATTATTGCCAAAATTATTTTCTCAACATTATCAAAATTTATAATTGGAACAAATACCTCCGTAATAGAAACACATATAGGAAATAAAATAGAACCAACCAAAGACTTTAAAGCAAAATCCTTACCAAGAACAAAATAAGCTATAATTAAAAGAATCATATTAGTAATAAGTATAAATAATGAAGGTTTAACTCCAAACTGATTTAAAACAATTGATAAACCACTAACACCAAAACAAACAATATCATTCTTTAAAAAGAAAATATTAAACGCAAAAGCAATAATAAGACAAGCTAAAAATAAAAATACATATCTAGTAAGTATAGGCCTTTTACCCATAATCTTATTAACTGCATCATTAACCCTTCTTCTTCTTACAAAACCTAGCATTTATTTTTTCACCTTCAATCCAGCAATAATAAAATCATCTATTTTACCATCTAAAACTCCATACACATCACTTGTTTCATAACCACTATCATTATCTTTTACCAAAGTATAAGGACACATTACATAACTTCTTTTACCAGAGCCAAAAGCAATAGACATTTGTCCACCATTTATTTCACTAAGTTTATTATTTAACTTATCCATCTCTAACGCATATAATTTACTTTTCAAAACTTCCATAGCTTGAATTTTATTTTGAATTTGACTTCTTTCATTTTGACAAGTAACCACAATCTTCGTAGGTAAATGTGTTATTCTAACAGCTGAATCTGTTGTATTAACACCTTGTCCACCAGGTCCACTACTACGATATATATCTATTTTTAAATCTTTATCATCTATTTCTATATTAATATTTTTATCAATCTCAGGAGTAACTTCAACAGAAGCAAATGAAGTATGTCTTCTCTTATTAGAATCAAAAGGACTAATTCTAACTAATCGATGAACACCCCTCTCACCCTTTAAATATCCATAAGCATTAATACCTTTAACCAACATTGTTACACTTTTAATACCTACTTCTTCACCATCTTGCATATCTAATAATACTACACTATAATTATTATCACTTAAGTATCTAGAATACATCCTATATAACATATTAGCCCAATCACATGCTTCAGTTCCACCAGCACCAGAATGAATTTCTAAAATACAATTATTCTTATCATATTCACCACTTAAATATGTACTAATCTTTAATTTATCTACAACAGAACTTAATTCAACATATTCACTATTTAACAATGACATAAATTCTTCATCAACTTCATCACTCAAAAGTTCAATATTAAAATTTATCTTATTCTTACATTCTACAATAGGATTAATCAAATTACTTAAAAAACTCTTCCTATTTATTACATCATCCTTATCCGAAGAAGACCAAAAATCCACACTATTAATCCTACTATCTAGCAAAGATAATTCATCTATCATACTATCTAAGTCAAAGAGACCTCCATACATCATTAATATCATTCAAAAGTTCATTATATTTTTCAATCATTTCTTTTTTATCCATCATATACACCTACTCAACTAGACTAATTATAGCAAAATAATGCCAACTTGTCTATATAAAAAATTATAATACAAAATCATATATTTTTAATTATATGTAATTTAATCTATAACTTTTTATAAAAAAATAAAGGCTTAAAACCTCTATTAATTATTTAATCAACAATTCTGTTGATACTACTCATTATTATTATTATTATTATTACCTTCAAGTTTAACTAATACTTCTCTTGGTTTAGAACCATTTTGAGGTCCAATTATGCCTCTTTCTTCAAGCAAATCTACTATCCTAGCTGCCCTATTATAACCAAGTCTGTATTTTCTTTGAATTAAACTAGCACTAATTTTACCACTTCTTATAGCAAAATCAACAATTTCATTATATAATGGATCATCATATTCTTCTTCAGAAACATAACCATCATTATAATTATCTTCTCCACTAGAAGAACTATTATCCATAGTTATTGATTCATCATAGCAAGCTTTCTGTTGACTTATAGTGAAGTCAACAATCTTCTGTAACTCCTCTTCTGAAACAAATGCTCCTTGAATTCTAGTAGGTTGATTCTCACCCATTGGCAAAAATAACATATCACCTTTACCAAGTAATTTTTCAGCTCCAACCATATCTAAAATTGTTCTTGAATCAATTGAAGATGAAACAGCAAAAGATATACGCGTAGGAATATTTGCCTTAACTACACCAGTAATTATATCTGTAGAAGGTCTTTGCGTAGCTACAATTAAATGTATACCAGCAGCCCTTGCCATTTGTGTAATTCTCATAATTGAATCTTCTACTTCTTTAGCAGCCACAAGCATTAAATCAGCTAACTCATCAATTATAACAACTATATAAGGTAATTTCTTATATTCAGGATTTCTCTCACAAAATTCATTATATTGACTAATTTTCTTACACTTAGTATGTTCAAATAATTCATATCTCCTCTCCATTTCAGATACGATATTTTGTAATGCAACTGAAGCCTTTTTTGGATTAGTAACAACAGGGCATAATAAATGTGGAACACCATTATACATAGAAAATTCAACTTTTTTAGGATCTACTAATACTAATTTGACTTCCTCTGGTCTACTACGCATAAGTATTGATGCAATAATACAATTTATACATACTGATTTACCACTACCAGTAGAACCAGCCACCAACATATGTGGAGTATCATTAATTTCAACCCATCTAACTTTACCCATTATATCTTTACCAAGACCAACAGCCAATAAGTTTTTTTCATTAACGGAAGGCATACTAGAAAATACTTCCTTAAATGATACTGCAGCATTAACTTTATTAGGAAGTTCTATACCTATTGTACTTTTACCAGGAATCGGAGCTTGTATTCTTACATCCTTTGCCGCCAAAGCTAAAGCAATTTCTCTCTGAATACTAAGTAATTTATTAACCTTTGTTCCAGCTTTAAGTTCCATCTCATATTGAGTAACGGTTGGTCCTATATTAACTTGAACAATTTTTCCAGATATTTCAAATACTTTAAATACTTCTTCTAACTTACTAATACATTCCTTAGCATTATTTTCATTTTCTTTATTATTAACATTCTTAGCACTTTTTAACAATGATATAGGTGGAAGTTTATAATTAGGATTGCTTGTAACTTCCTCATCCTTCTTAAAGGCAGACTTCTCTTCATCCATAGCGTCTTTTATAGGAATATCTTTATCAACATTAATATCATTATCCTTAATATGCGATAATTGTTCCATAGAAGATATAATAATTCTTTTATCTTCTACTTCTTCATCTTTAACTTCTTCTTCCTCATTACTTTCCTTAATATCTTTTTTAACTTTCTTAAATTTAGGAACTTTTATTTTCTTAACTAAATCTATTAAAGAAGTATTAAATACAAGAATAAGACCAAGTAATGCAATTGTAATAAGTACTATATATATACCATCTGAAAATGCCCAATCAAAAGTATATCCAAATATAGCTCCTATCATTCCACCACCAGTATTACTAATAACCTGAGGACTCCTAAAAGAAGACATAACATTAGTAAAAGTTTCCGTAATTATTTTGCTACCACTATTTAATTTAATATATTCTCTATGACAATACACAAGTAAAGTCAAAGAAATCATATAACTTCCAATAAACTTAGTAGTTAATAAATTAGGCATTTTTCTCTTTACTATTAAATATAACCCAAGTATTAACAAAATTATTAAAAAAGGTGCATAACAAATCCCTGTTAAAAAGACAGCAAAACTTCTAAAGAAATTACCTGCTCTACCATAACCTAAAATACCTATCACACAAATAAGTACAATTAAAACACCAAGTATTTCTTCAGAATATTCAAATTTTTCTTTTTCTTTCTTTTGTTTTTTCTTAGCCATATTTATACTCCCTTTACACTAATAATTATATCATTTAGCCATTTTTTTGTAAAGAAAAAGAAATATAGTTCAGTAAAATAGAATAAATTTTCTTCGCAATTATTTTTGGTATAATAATTATAATAAAGGTGGTTGTAAAATATATGAAGAAAAGAATTACTAGAAAAATGAAAAGAGAATTAAAAAATGCTGTTAATCCATTAGAAGAATTGTTAATCATTATTAAGCAATATTTTCCTAAACTTACCAATTGGATTAATAATTTAAGGAATAATAGAAATCAATCGTATGTTAAGTATGATTTCAAAGTGTGTCTTTTAACTCAAATATTGGCTTCCTATTCCTCTTATCAATCTATGAATAAAATTGGTAGAGATTTTAATTCCAATACTGTAATTAATAATATTAATCATATTTTAAAGACTAATTATGTTGAATTGCCTCATAAAGATACGCTTAGTAATGTTTTTTCTTCTATCAAATTTGAAGATTTAGAAAAAATTCAAACTAATATTATAAAAACATTTATTCATTCTAAAATGTTAGATAAATATAGATTTAATAGGTTTTTTTATATTGTAATTGATGGAACAGGTCTTTATTCTACTATAGTTAATTTAGGTGAATAATAAAGATGAAGACAATGAATATACTTTATATTCATACTATGCTTTAGAAGCTAAAATCGTTTGTGATAATATAACTTTTTCTTTAGTTACTGAATTTGTTGAAAATGAAATTTATATTGATGAACATGGTAATATTTATAGAAAATTTGATAAACAAGATTGTGAACCAAAAACTGCTAATAGATTATTAAATAAAATTAAAAAAAGATTTCCTAAACTTCCTATTATCATAAGTGGAGATGCTTTATATTTAGATAGGCCTTTTTTAGAATTATGTGATGAACATCATTTTGAATATATCATTCGTTATAAAGAAACTGATGCTCCTACAATTAAAAGAAATTTTGATGAAATAAAAATTTCTGATGATAACTATGAATATCAAAATGAAATTATATTTGGTGATTTAAAAGATGTCCATAGCAAGATTAATTTTCTTTTCCAAAAGTAATTTTTGTTTAACATATTCCCGTTTTGTTTCCTTTCTAGCTTTAGGAGATAAGATAACTTTTTTAGTTAAAGTCTTATAGATAAAGTCGTAAGATACATCAATGTTTTCTTTTATTTTTAGAAATTCCTTAAAGTGATTAAAATTCCAATCTTGATATTTATTGCTATATAGTAGTATAATATCTTCGGAGATTGATTTATTTAAAGCATTGACTGGCTTTCTTGATCTATTGCCGTGGACAAAGCCATCTTTGCCTTTCTCCTTATATTTGATGATAAGACGATCAATTTGTCTTCTAGATATACCAAGCTTTTTACTAGCTCGATTTTTGTTACCATTATGGTCAACTAGTTCTTTGATAACTTCATATTTTTCTTTTTCATTCATTCTTAATTCTACCTTTTTCATTATGCCACCTCGGCGACATATTATATCATAGCGAGACATTTTCGCAAGTTAACACTTAAGACATTATCACAAATTAATCATAGAAAAAAATTATCCTAAATGAAATAGAAAAAAATTATCCTAAATGAAATAGATTGACTTTTATATTTTTTTATAATATAATCAGTACAGCCGTGGGGAATTAGCTCAGTTGGTAGAGCATTTGATTCATACCCGACAAATTGAGGGTTCGAATTCCCCCTTGCTACCAAACAGGAGTCACATATATGAATGAAGAAAGTAAAAAAACAAATGGAAATAAAAAAATTGGTAAGATTCTATTAGCAGAATTTACACTATGCTTTGTTTGGGCAATATTTAATGCAATAGTCGGTATAGAAGGTGGCGCTACGTGGATTTATATTCAATTTAATGGGTTGTCTGCATTTATATTTACAATGTTTATTGGAACAAATATTATTGTAATATCTAATGCAGCAATAATCATTGTATATAAAATGATAGGTTTAATACACAGAGCGTATAAAGAACAGAGAAAAGGAGCTGCTATACTGCTAGCAACAGTTTTAATTATATTAGTATGTTTTTTTATTAATTGGCTAATGCAGATATAAATAATTAAAATAAATTTATAAAAATTGGATATGATTATAAGCACTCTATTTATGGCACTTATTGCAAACAACCAGAATATAAAACCTGATTGTTTTTTATTGGAAAATCTCAGAAAACTTGTAATATAAAAGTAACATAAGATGTGGAACAGGCTTAAATGACACATTTTTCACTCATTTAAAGAAAATTACAAAAATAACAGTAAAGTTTATCTATTAAAATAAAAGATAATACTCTAAATATTATCTCTTTATAAAATATTCCTGATACCAAACCAAAAAAGTATAAATAGTCCATATTTTCCTACTATTATCTCTTTTTCCAGCCCTATGATCATCTAATAACTTAATTATCTTTTTCGGTTTAAAGAAATATTCACTTTCTAAAAATATATTTTTTACTTCTTGATAAACATCATCTTCTTTTAACCATTCACGAATAGGAACAGGAAAACCTAACTTTTTCTTATCAGCAACCTTATCAGCTAATTCCTCTTTTGCAACTTTTCTAAAAGCATATTTTGTTTCATTACCAACAATCTTATATTTACTAGGTAATTTACTAGCATACTCTATAACTTTCCTATCCAAGTATGGCACCCTAACCTCTAAGGAATTAGCCATACTCATTTTATCAGCCTTTAACAATATATCATAAATTAACCAAAAATTAAAATCTATATATTGCATTTTAGTAACAACATCTAAATCAGATACTTTATCATAATAAGACTTAGTAAAATCCTTATATGTCTTATTACCATAATTAAAATTAACTATCTTCTTAGCATCATTAGGTTCAAAAATAAATGCATTACCTATATATCTATCTTCTATTTTTTTACTCCTACGATATAAAAAATTAAAACCTGTATAATTTCTAAAAGGATATACCAAAATACCAATACACTTTCTTATAAAATATGGTATTTTATTATACCAAGAAACAGAATATGGTTCATGATAAATATTATATCCGCCAAAAATTTCATCAGCACCCTCACCAGATAAGCAAACCTTTACATGTTTACTAGCTGTTTTTGATAAAAAATATAACATAACAGCCGAAGCATCAGCCAAAGGTTCATCCATATAGTATTGTACATTAGAAAATTCTTTAAAATATTCTTCTTTACTTATTTTTTTACTAACATTACTAACATTAATCTTATCAGAAAATTCCTTAGCATAATCTATTTCACTATATTTCTTATTATCATATCCTACAGTAAAAGTCTTATCAACAGAACTAAGTTTAGCAATCAAAGAAGAATCTACCCCACTAGATAAGAAACTCCCCACTTCAACATCACTAACTTTATGTGCCAAAACAGAATTATCAATTACTTCTCTAATTCCACCAACCCATTCTTCCAAACTTTTATCATCATTAGGTTCTAACTTAACCTCATAATATTTCTTAATTTCTAATTCTTTATCTTTATATATAAAATAATGTCCTGGTAATAATTTATATGTATTTTTAAAGAAAGTATCCTCTCCAATACTACACTGAAAAGTTAAATACTGACTTAACATATCTTTATTTAATTCTTTCTTAAAATTAGGACTACCTAAAAAAGATTTAATTTCTGAACCAAACAAAAAATTCTCATTATCATAATAGTAATAAAATGGCTTAATACCATAAAAATCTCTTGCCCCAAAAAGACTTTTTTCTTTTATATCATATATTACAAAAGCAAACATCCCCCTTAACTTATTCAAAATATCTTCTTTATATTCTTCATAACCATGAAGTATAACCTCTGTATCCGTATTAGTACTAAATTTATGTCCCTTACTTTTAAGTTCTTCTCTTATTTCTTTATAATTATAAATCTCTCCATTAAATACTATAACTTTATCTTTATCTTCATTAAATATAGGCTGACTTCCCTTATCTAAATCAATTATTGATAATCTTCTAAAACCAAGAGCTATATTATTATCAACATAATAACCATCAGAATCAGGTCCACGATGCTTTATAATATCAGCCATATCTCTAATAATTTTCTTTTTATTCTTACTATCATCACAAAATCCTACAAATCCACACATATTAACATCTCCTTTATACTACATATATTATTTACCAACTAACTCTAAAGCCTTATTCAATTGATTATCATTTTCAAAAACAGGATTATTTAAATATTCTGAAGATAACTCAACATAATTAGTAGGAATAACACCTTCTTCATTAATCCAATTACCAAGTGGAGTCAACCATTTCTCAATCGTATACTTTATCATACTACCATCACTTAGTACCAATGTTTGTTGTACAGTACCCTTACCATAAGAATTAGTACCAACAACATAACCATTATAACTTTCTTTTATTGAAGAAGCCAATATTTCTGAAGCAGAAGCCGAATTTTTATCTATCAATACAGCTACAGGATAATCCCTACTTTCCTTAGTTTTATCTTTTCTAACAGTCACTTTATCATTTACTTCCAATTTATAAATAATATCACCTTTCTTAAGAAAATAACTTGCAATATCAGTAACAGTAGTCAAATATCCACCAGAATTCCCTCTAACATCAATTACAAGACCACTAATTCCTTCCTTTTCTAATTTAACAAGTTCTTTATTAAATTGTTCTGAAGCTACAGAAGAAAATATCGATAAACTAATATACCCTATTTTCTTATCATTATGATTAATAACCTTACCAGAAACAACAGGTAATTCAACCATATCTTTAACAATAGTAATATCTAAATTTTCTTCTCCTCTTTTAACTAATAATTTTACTTCCTTATTTGTATCATTCTTAACAATACTAGCAATATCATTAACAGACATATCCTTAGTATCTTTATCATCTAACTTCAAAATAATATCTCCATCTTTAAGACCTGCTCTATACGAAGGACTATCTTCAAAAACCTTATATATTACTAAATCATTTTCACTCTTCATAATAAGAGCTCCAATACCCATATATTTACCATTAACAGCCTCATTAAAATTATCTGTAACATCTTTATCACTATAGCTTGTATATTCATCCCCTATAGAACTAACCATACCATTAATTGCAGACTCAACCAACTTGTCTTTATCAACTTCCTTATAATAATTATTTACAATAGCATCATATGCATCAACAAATTTAGCAAGTTCCTTTGATAAAACAAAATAGTTTTTTCCTTTATTTAAAATAGTTAAAACAGAAAAACACGCTAAAACTCCAAGTAACAAAGAAAAAATAGTAATTGAAAAAACCTCATCAAAAGAATAACTTTCTTTTTCTTTTGAAAAAATTCCTATCTTTTTTTTCTTATCTTTTTTCTTTTTTCTATTATCTATATTATTTTTAACATTTTCTTCCTTATTATTTATTATTTTTTTCATATACCACCACAATTCTAAGTTTAACACAATATCATCTATTTAACAATTAAAGAAACATATTTTCCTCTGTATTTTACATACTTTTAAAATAATCATTCATACTAATAAAGGTGAATATAATGGATAAGATTATTAAATTATTAAAAAAAGACACTAACAATCTAGAAAATATTATATATAGAAAAAAATATATTGGACTAACAAAAATATTCATAATATATAATGAAACCCTTGTATCTAGTGATAAAGTTAGTGATTTTATCATAAGAAGTCTAGATAACATAACTCCTTTTTTCGTATATCATAAAATAATTAATAATATAGATAATTTTAAATATAAAGTATTAAGAAATTATAATGAAATAGATTTTTATTTAAATAGTGGTTTTACCATACTATTAATTGGTAAACACTATATTGCCTTAGAAACAAAAAAAGACATAACAAGAAGCATAACATCACCAAATACAGAAAATGTCATTAGAGGTCCTTCTGATGCATTCACAGAAAACATAGAAATAAATATTGGATTAATAAAAAGAAGAATAAAAAACAATAATCTTTGGATAAAAAATTATAATATCGGACTATATACCAAAACAAATATATCACTAATATATATAAATACCATTGTAAAAGAAGAATTAATTAATATGATAGATGATAGGTTAAACAAAATAAATATTGATGGTATATTATCATCAGGAATAATAAAAAATTTAATAGAAAAAGAAAATAAAAGTATATTTCCAATTATTATGTCTACAGAAAGACCCTATATGGCATGTAAATATTTACTTAACGGAAATGCCGTTATACTCGTAGATAATGACCCATTTGCACTAATATTACCAATATCTCTTAATGATTTCTTTTTTTCAGAAGAAGACGAATATTCAGGAAGTATAAATACTAGTTTTTCAAGAATAATACGATATATATGCTTTATTATATCGTTAATAACTCCAGCATTATATATAGCCATAACCACCTACAATCAAGAAATAATACCAACTCCACTCCTACTGAGTATAGCAGGGCAAAGAGAAAATGTCCCCTTTTCTGCTTTTATAGAAGCAATACTAATGATATTTTCTTTTGATATATTAAGAGAAAGTGATTTAAAAATGCCTAATTTTGCTAACAGTTCTCTATCCATTGTTGGTGCTCTAATATTAGGAGACGCTGCTGTATCAGCCGGAATAGTATCCCCAATTATGATTATTGTCGTAGCCATAACATCCATATCATCATTAGCTTTTTCTGAACCAGAACTAATAAACTCTTTAAGATGGTATAGACTTATCTTTATGTTAGGAGCTAGCTTCTTTGGAATATATGGACTAGTTCTTGTAGGATTATATTTTCTAATAACAACAATTAGCACAAAATCATTTACTCTACCTTATCTATCCCCTTTTGCACCAATTAACATAAGTCAATTAAAAGACAGCATTATATCTTATCCAATAAAGAAAAGAAAAAAAAGAAATAATTACTTATCAAACAATATAGTAAAAAATAAAACGGAGGAATAAATGAAAAAATATATTTTATTAATTTTTATACTCTTTACCTTAACAGGTTGCTATAGTTACAAAGAATTAAATACCATTGCAATAACATCAGCTTTAGAAGTAGACAAACAAAATGATGAATTTATATTAAGAATGCAAGTAATGAATCCACAAGACTTAAAAGAAGGAAACAGCAAAAACGAGGCACCATTCATTATATATGAAGGAAAAGATAAAACAATAATGAATGCAGGACATAAATTAGAAACTGTATCATCAAGACTACCATATCTATATCATATGCAAATATTACTATTAAAAGAAAATGTACTATACAATGATTTAGATAAAATTCTTGACTTTCTCATAAGAGATCAAAATATACGAAATGACTTCTATATTATAATTGAAAAAAATAACGATGATTTAATTTCTTTAACAACACCAATAGTAAGTATCTCAGCCAACTCTATAAAAGAAACATTAATTACCAATAGCAAATATTATAGTACAACTCTTTTGGTAGAATTTAAAGAATTAATCTCTAATTATTTAAATCCCAACATAGAACTAGTATTACCTTCCATAGAAATAATTGATAATACAAATGAAGATAACGAAATAAGTAATACCGAAAAAACATCCAATTTTGCTAAATACAAATTATCTACTCTAGGAATATTTAAACAAAATAAATTTATAGGTTACCTAACAGAAGAAGAAAGTGTAGCTTATAACTTTATCAGTGGAAAAATAAATAATTATATCCTACAATATCAATGTAATAATGATAAATATATTGCTCTAGACATAGTAAGTAACAAAACAAACATTGAATTAGATAACGAAAAAATCATCATAAAAATTAATTCAAAAGCAAATATAAATCAAGTAGATTGTAATATCAATATAAAAGATAACAAAGTAATAAAAGAAATGGAAAATAAAGCCAATAAAGAACTATATAATCAAATAAATACCTCTCTTACTAACATAATAACAAAGTATAATAGTGATATATTCGGTTTTAAAGATATCTATTATAAAAAAAATTACAAATATTACAAAGAAATAAAAGATAATTATTATGAACATTTTAAAAATTTAGATATAGATATAAAAACAAACGTCAAAATCATATCAGAAGGTAATACTGTGGAGGGTATAAATGAAAAAAATTAAACCATTAGAATTTGCCTGTTTAATCCCTTTTTGTATAATAGGTATACTTATAGGTATCAATACCCAAAGAACATTTAATATAGCCGAAGAAGACGCATATATTTCTATAATTTTAACTATTATCTTAGGAATTATCCCCATAATCTTATTTTCCTATATCCATAATTATGAAAAAGATTTAAAAATTAATAATAAAATTGAAAAATTATACGGAAAATATCTAGGTACATTTATAAATATGTTAATTATAATTATTTTCATTGTAGTTAGTATAGTACTCCTATACGACATTAGCAACTTCATATCTTCCCAATATTTATACAGAACACCAATTTCCATAATAGCCTTACTTCTTATAATTACAACAATATATAATGTAAACAAAGGAATAGAAAACATGTCAAGAATTACTATAATTATATTCTTTATAAATATTATTTTATTAATAAGTGGATATGGAACATTATTAACAAAAATAGACACCAGTAATTTCTTTCCAATATTAAAAAATGGTATAAAAAATCCACTTATAAGTAGTCTATACTCAGCATCCTGTTCCATATTACCATTATATTTATTATTAATAATACCAAAGAACAACATAAAAAATCAAAATAAAACAAAATTATATGTAATATTATTTTATATTATATCTACAATAATTTCACTCATAATGATAATTTCCACCCTAGGAACCCTAGGAATATACTTATGTAAACTATATGAATATCCAACATATATAGCCCTTAAAAGCGTATCTATCCTTAGTATATTAGAAAGAACAGAAAACATATTATCAATGCAATGGGCAATGGCATATTTTATAATATTATCATACATAATATACTATATATCAGAAAATATAACCGATCACATAAAAATAAAAAAAGAATATATAATTAATATTATTGGTATAATTATCTTTATATTATCCATAATTTCATTTAAAAACAACATTATATTTAACAACTTCACAAGTAAATATTTGCCTATAATTACTTTACCAATATTAATAATAAGTATAATAACATCAATTTTAATTTTTATAAAAAAAAGAATATGATATAATTAATATGGTGATATTATGATAAGAAGAAAAGCTATACTTATGATACATGGTTTTGTTGGTGGAAACTATGATTATGGAGATTTAATTAATGAATTAGAATTAGTAAAAAATTTTGATGTATTTACATATACCCTACCCGGTCACGAAAAACTTATTGTCAAAAACGTAAAACAAAAAGATTGGATAAAAGAAAGTGAGAGACAAATAGATATACTCATTCAAAATAAATATAAAAACATATATGTAATAGGTCACAGTATGGGTGGAGTATTAGCTACATACTTAGCATATAAATATCCAAAATACGTAAAAAAACTAGTATTAGTAGCACCAGCATTTAAATATTGCTGCTTTGATAACGATAAGCTAGACATTATGAAAAGTATTCAAAAACTACCACAGATTTTAAATAGTCTACCCCACGACGAAGTCGTTGAAAGATTAATAAAAACCCCTATACCCACAATAATTGAATTTACCAATCTAGTAAAAGAAAATAGTAACCTATTTGACAAAATAAATTGTCAAACTTTAATTATTCATGGAAAAGAAGACTTACTTGTTCCTAAAGATAGTACCGAGTTAGTATACAATAATATCAGTTCTAAATCTGTCAAATTAGTTAACATTTCCAAAGTTAATCATAATTGTTTTACAGGAAAAAGAAAAGAAGAAGTAAATAGTATTATTATAAACTATTTAAAACACACACCAAAAAGAAAAAAAGAAATTACAGATATTTAATGTAATTCCTCACAAACACCAGGATCAGGTTTATAAAAACAATGATTTTTATATCTACCAGCAAATTCTTGATCCCACCAAGAACTAGAACAAGAACTTCCACTACTTGGAGCATAAAACCATAAAGCATTGGTAGCAGGGTAATAATATTCTCCTCGAATAACCCTCATAGCAAGGCTTTTTTCTTTTTCTGTAGGATTTCCATAGAATAAATTACTCTTTGTACCAGAAAAACCACCTGGACTTTGAAAAATCATATCATATATAGTAGTAATATTTTTAAAAGTCAAACAATTAGCAATAACCCTGTTAATACCAACATTACCAACCATAAGCATACCAAGATTACCTTCACCCAAAGCCTCAGCCCTCATCAGTCTTGCCAATAATTCCAATTCTTTTTGATTATACTTAACAACCATTTCATCACCAATAAATTATATGAAATGTATTAAAAAATAATAACAAAAGAAAACTCACATAAATATTAAGCATGTGAGTATTAATCAATCTGGGACGGATGGTGGGAATCGAACCCACGAATAATGGAACCACAATCCACCGTGTTAACCACTTCACCACATCCGCCATAACAGTACCTAATATACCATAGAGAATAACTTTTGTCAACAGTCAAAACTTGAGTTTTTTATTTAAAATAAAAAATAACACTATGGTTATTTTATCAAATTATTAAAGTATTTATCAATTTCTTTTACTCTTGACTTAAATATACACATATCTACAACATTAGATATAGAATATACAATAAGAAGAATACCAATAAGTGTTGTAAGTACAACAATAGTTCCTACAGGATTAATTATAAGAATAATACCACATATAATCATCAAAATAGAACTTATAAATGACATCACAAAACTACTACCCATATCTTTAATTATAAATGAAATTCTTAAAGAAAAAATACCACTTATAACAAAGAATATACCTAAAGTTATTGGAATAATGCTTTCAAAAATACTAGTATTTAAAAAAATACAAATACCAAATAAAAATGATAGAATACTTGTACTCATCTGAAAAAAGAAAAAAATAGGATTAATAGTAAAACTATCTATAAAATTATATACACCATAAACTATCATAATAGAACCAATAACATAAGCAAAAGTATCAAGTGATGCTTTAGGCCAAACAATAAGTAATAAGCCCACTATCATAAACAAAATAGACAACACTATTGATAAATTTATATATTGATTTATTTTCTTAATCATTTCTATCATCCTTTCTAAAAATATTATAACAAAAAAATCAAGAAAATACAACAATATTAAAAAACTAAATTTATAAAAAACTAAATTTTTGACAGAAAAAAGACACATTTTCTTAAAAAGGTATCTTTTATTAATTAATTTTATTTAAAATATCCCTAGCAGCAATAAGACCTGTAGCAGCCGCCGCCACTATATTACCAGCCTTACCAGCACCATCTCCAACAAAATATATATTATCATTTAAAAGTTTCATATTATTATCAGTTTCAATTTCATTTGAGAAAAATTTTATTTCTGGACCATACAACAAAGTATCATCATTTGAAATACCAGGAATAATTTTATTTAATGTCTCCAAACCCTCAAGTATATCTGTTATTATTCTATGTGGCATAACCAAAGCAAGATCACCCGCAACACAATCCTTTAATGTAGGTTCTATAAAACCTTTATTAATTCTATGCCAATCACTTCTTCTTCCTTGTTTTAAATCTTTTAATGTTTGAATTATAGGCTTACCATCACCTAGAACATTAGCAATTCTAGCAATAGACTCCCCATAAAGTCTAGTATCAGTCACAGGCTCCGTCAAATTTATTTTAGCTATAAAAGCAAAATTTGAATTATTAGACTTCGTTTCCTTGTTTGAGTATCCATTTACACAAATATAACCTTCATAATTTTCCTTAGCAACAAAACCACCAGGATTAGTACAAAATGTTCTTACCTCATCACCATATGTATCACTCTTTATAAATATTGTAGGTTCATATAGCTTAGAGCAAATATCTTCCATAATTTCTTTTCTAACCTCTACCCTAACACCAACTTCAATACTTTGTGATACATAAGGTATTTTATGCTTATCAGAATATTCTTGTACCCATTTAGCACCAGTTCTACCAGGAGCTACAACCACATATCTAGATAAAATACTCTCTTCCTTACCACCTTTATGATAAATAAGCTTATAAGTTCCATCTTCTTCCCTAGAAATATCTTCTATATTTATCATTTCTAATGTATCTACATTTTGTTCTCTTAAAAATTTAGTAAATTCAATAATACACTGTGGCAATTTATCAGAACCAATATGTTTATTTTTTATTATTAATAATCTACCACCAGCTTTTGCTACTTCTTTCTTAAATTCTAAAGCTTCATCCATATTCTTAGGATATGTCTTAGCATCCATACCAAATTTATTAAATATCTCTTCACAATCATCAATCAACTTATAAGCTTCTGTTTCAGATACATATTTAAACAAGTCTGATTTACCTAATTTAGGTATAAAATTTAACTTTCCATCAGAAAAGGTACCTGCTCCACCATATCCAGATAATATATTACATGGTGTACAATTTATACATGAACCACCATTTACAGTTATAGGACATACCCTCTTATCAGCAAATTTTCCTCTATCTAATATTGCAATTTTTAAATTTTTATTTTTTGAAACCAATTCATATGCTGCAAATAAACCAGCAGGACCAGCTCCAACTATAACTACATCATACATACTACACCTTTTATATAACTATTGTTATATCCTTTCATAACTAATTTTACTAAATTTATAAATAAAAGTCTAGTATAGAAATTATTATCTAAAATTAAAACTTTATCCTAGAAGATTCTATTTAATATATTCATCAAGTATATCATTTAAATTTTCTTTTTTAATCGGCTTTAATAAATAATAATTATATCCTATTTTTTTATATTCATTATTATATTCAACATCATTATTCTTTGTTAATAATATAATTGGCGTATTAAAATTTCTTTCATTATGTAATTTTTTTATTAACTCTGTTGAAGAAATAATATTCATATTTTCTTCTAAAAATATTAAATCATAGTTTTCCTTACTTCTTATTTTATTTAAACAATCTTTACTAGTTAATGATAAATCTAATTGTATATTAGTGTCTTTTAATAATTTTTCTATTATTTTATATGTCGTATCAACATTATCTACAATTAATATTTTTTTATTATTAAATACATTAGAGTATTTATTAACAATATTATCTTCTTCATATATTTTTTGATCAAGTATTATTTTAAACGTATTTTTATTTGGATTTGACAATACAGACATAGTACCATTTAATAATATAGTTAATTTATATGATTTATATAATTCTTTATTATCTTTTGTAATTGTATTAATATTATTATTAGTACTTGAGTCTTCAACAGAAATCATTAATCTACAAACATCATTTTTAATTATAGTATTAACATTTAATTCTATATAACCATGTAGAGTTTCAGATAAAGCATAGTTTAAAACATTATTTAATAATTCTTTAAAATTTATTTTATCACCATATAAAAATTCAGGTAATGAATGTTCTATATTAATATTGAAAGATAATCCCTTATTTTCAATTTTATTACTATATATATTAATTATTTCTTTAAATAAATTTTTAATATTATATTTATTATTATATATCTTAATATCATTAGTAATATTAACATCCAATATATCATTAGTTACTATTTTAAAATTATTAGTATATTCTTTTATTTTTCTAGCTGATTCCTTATTATCAGTAATAGAATCACTATTTAAAATATAATCTGTTTCATCATTAACTTTTTTTGTAATTTCTCTAATTTCCTGTGTCATATTATATATAAACAAATTTTTTTCATCATTAGCACTATCTGATATTTCCTTTGATTTATATACTTCTGTTAAAAGTTTAACATCAGGATTTTCTATCGTAAAATACATTATCACTGTAATAAAAGTTTCTAAAAATGTAATCAATAAAAGACCTGGATACAATTTTTGAATAATAACCGCAATAATACAGAAAACAATAAATAATACTATTGGTATACATTTTTTTGATTTCAATATTTGATAATTTTTAAAAATAAGAAATATCCAATATAACATAAGTATGGCTGTTATTACATATACAAAGTTTGCTGACGGACCATAGGAATAAATAATTTTATTTTCATTATGATAATATAATGGTAAATAATATATTATTAAAGCAAAAATTATATATGATATTATTAAATATACATATTTTGTATTTTTTTTAATACTTTTTATAGATTTATCATCTTTTCTTGTTATGACATAAATATATACAGTAAATAATATTGACCAAGTAATATATAATAATAATAAAGTCTTGGAAACAAAATTATTTATTGCCGGTATTTTTTCATTAATTGATATTGTCCCATAACAAATTATTGCAATAACAACAGTAAGAAAGTTTGAAATAATCATATATGAATATATTTTCGTCTCTGATGTATTAACTTTATCTCTATTAAAATAAATAATAACAAGCATAATACTATAAAATAAACTTGCAATTGTAAAAAAATTGTTTGACATTATTTTCACCTCTTATCTTAACACAATATAACATAAAAAAACAAAAAAGTCATTACCTTTTTGTTTTAAATATGCGTTTTAACGTTTTTGTTGATTTTATCTTTTGATCTAAAACTTGTCCTTCTAATATAAAGAAACTTTCTCTATCATCTTCATTAATTTCAAGTTCTTGTATTAATTGATTAACTGCTATTTGTAATTTATCATAATCGACTTTGTTATTTGCTGTATATGGAATATTAGTTATTATATAATATTTAACTCTATCTCTTGGTTGTAATTTTTCACAACACATTTTATCTATAATAGTTAGTAACTCATCATCAGTCATATTACTATCATTATTTCTTTCAATACATAATCCTGCATAACTTCCATGCGGATAATTGGTACTTTTAACTCCAACAACAACAGCTGATTTTACTTGAACATAACTATTAGCTATTGTTTCAATGTATTCTCCAGGAATATTATGTCCGTCAGGTCGCACTACAATTCTTTTTGCCCTTCCTTCAAAAAATATATATCCATCGCTATCTACCCAAGCTAAATCTCCTGTTTTTATCCATTTTGTTCCTTCGTTATCGGTTAAGATAGTTTCCTCAGTTAATTCAGGTCTTTTATAGTAGCCTTGCATTCTTGAAGGTGAACTGAAAAATAACATACCTTTCTGATTGACAGCTAAGCCATTAGCATTTATATCATAGATATTATCTTCATTATATGGTAATATTTTTATAACATTCTTTGATAATGGAATTCCAGCACTGCCCAACTTTATAGGTGCATTTTCCTTAGTAAAAGTCCCACAAGATGCTATTTCAGTCATTCCCCATCCAACCATTATATCTATATTATATCCTTTATCTTCAAATTGTGTTATAGCCTTTTTCTGTAGTTCTGAATTAAGACTATCTCCACCAACAATTATTTTTCTAATACACGACATATCTTCTTTTGTCTCCATAATATATGTTAAAAAATTAGGTACTCCCATAATCACTTTAGGTTGATACTTTTTAATCAAATCTATTAACATATCTGGACATTTTTGAATTGAAAAATTAGGAATTACTTGTAAATTTTGATTTTGACATAGCATTACATGAATACCTACCACTAGTCCATAAGCAATAAAAGGTGGCATAATAAGTAAAAATCTATCCCCAGGAACTGAAATATATACTTGTTTTTGTGAATAGACAAGAGAATTAAATGATTTGTTACTTAACATTACTCCTTTTGGGCTTCCTGTAGAACCGCTTGTATATTCGATAGCAGCAATAGCATCTTCATCATATGTTACAGTAGTTGATTTACCATTACTATCATTCAAAAAATCATTCCATGTTCTAAATCTTGTTTTTTTTGTTAACATTTTTAATTTTGATAATATTGGTTTATAAACATTAATAACTCTACCTAATTTAACTTTATTAGATTCACTATTAGCTGAATTTAAAGGTGAAATAGATATTATTTGTTCTAAATTTGTTTCATCTGATATAGATATCACTTTATCGTTAAAAGCATCTACTACAACAGCTATTTTAGCTTTTGAATCCTGTAAATATTGAGAAATTAAATTTTTATTTACTCTTGGATCAATAACTTGAACAGTTGCCCCAATTTTAGATAAAGCATAAATTGTACAAAGTGTTTCAGGTAATGATACTGATAATAATGCAACAACATCTCCTTTTTTAACGTTGTTTTGTTCAAACGCTGAAGCTGTTTCATTAATGTTTTCTATAAAATCTTTGTAAGTCACATGATTACCTAAATAAGTACTACTTTCGCAATCTAAGTTATTTTGTGTATAATAAATTAAATCTTCATACATAGTTCTATATACTATTGGATTAGCTAATTCTTCAACAGTATAATATTTTATCCATGGTCTTGATTTTTCTACACTAGATTCTAATGGTCCATATAAAATTCCATCATAAAATTGTTTAAGATATACATTTCTTTCACTATCTTTTATTTCTATATTCATTTTAATTTTCCCCCAACATGTATTAGAATAACATAAATACGAAAAAATGTCAAAAATACCACTAATTTTAGTGATATTTTATTCAATAAAGCCATTGCTTTTTAATTTAGCAATTATTTTTTCCTCAGATACACTACCATCTAATCTATTAGCAGCAGTTTTTTCAGTACCATCAAATATAAATACTGTCGTAGGTGTTCCATCATAACTAATAATATTCTTAAGTCCTTGTCTTTCTTCATCATTTAATAAATTAACTTCTATGTAATATGTATATAACTTATATTTTTTTGAAACCTTATTTAATTTAGGTTTAAAATCCATACAATGTTCACAAGTTGTTTGACTTAATAGAAGTACAAAATCTTCCTTATTATTAATCTTCTCCATTAATTTATCATATTTTATTTCTATCAAATATTGTTTTTGATCTTTTATATTAAGTATTATTAAAACTATTAAAGCAATTACACATATACTTACTAAAATAATTAATTTTATTTTACTATCTTTCTTCACAACAATCACCTACAAATATAATAACACTTTATCTATTTATTGTAAATCTTTTTATATTCTTCTAATGTCAAATCATTTTCATATAAATAAGTAGCTAAACTACCAACGTATCTATAATGCCATGGTTCATAATTGTACCCCGTAATATCTTCTTTTCCCTTAGGATACCTCAAAATAAACCCATATTTATGTGCATTATTAATAAGCCAATCACTCTCTTTAATATAAGTAATATCATGTTCTATATAACATAACCCATCCTTATATACACATATATCAACAGCAAGTCCCGTCTGATGTTCAGAAAAACCAGGTTTAGCCACACTCCTAAATGTATATGCATACCCCTTTTCTTTTAAAAGTCTATTATATAGTTTTTCTTGATAAAAATAATCCCTATATCCACTCATTATATCTATTTCTAAACCATTCTTTAAAGCATCTTCTCTCATATTGTTAAAATTTATTAAAACTATTTCATCTATCAAAACATTATCTTTATATTTACTCTTAGTATCAACAAGTCTACTTGGAACATATGTCTTATTTAAACCATTTTCCTTATTAACCAAAATATGATAATCCATACATCACCTACATTATTATATGCAAATATAAAATAATGTTATACTTTTGATAAATTCTTATGTGTCTTCATTATCTTTTTAATACCATACGGATGAGCAAAAGCAATAACTGCTATAATACCATCAATTTTAACTATAATTCCTTCTCCAAATTCCGTATGTTTTACATGATCACCAACAGAATAATCATCACCACTCTTTTTATACATTTCTTCTTTATTAACAATTTTTGTCACTTTATTAAATAAAGTTTCCCTATTATTTATAACTTCAAGATAATCAGGATCTATTTCATCCATAAATCTACTAGGTAAATTATGTTGTACATTTCCAAATAACATTCTCTTCTTAGCATTTAATAACCATAAATTTTTCTTAGCTCTCGTAATAGCAACATAGCATAGTCTTCTCTCTTCTTCAATAGCATCCCTTGTTCCTTCATTTATAGAATTATAATGAGGAAATATTTCTTCTTCCATACCCGTTACAAAAACATTATCAAATTCTAATCCTTTCACAGAATGAATTGTCATTAAACTAACTCTATTATCTTCATCTTTATATTCTTCAACATCACTAACTAAAGATATTTCAGCCAAGAAATCTTCTAAGTTCAAAACACCATACTCTTCTTCATAGTTTTTAGTTATTGACTTAAATTCTTCTAAATTTTCTAATCTTATTTCACCATCTAAAGTTTTATCTCCAAACTCTTCTTTCATACCACTTTTATCAAGAACCATATCTACTATTTGTGTAAGTGTTAAATTTTGAGCCAATTCTTGCATCTCTAATATCAAATTCTTAAACTTTAATTCCTTCCCTTCACTTATAGCGTCAAATAAACTAATATTTTCATTATTAGCCTTCTCACTTAAAGCATCAATAGTCTTATCACCAATTCCTCTTTTTGGAGTATTTATTACTCTCAATAAACTAACATCATCTAAAGGATTATTAATAAGTCTAAGATAACATAACAAATCTTTAATTTCTTTTCTATTATAAAAGTAAAAACTACCAACAATTCTATAAGGTATACCATTTTTTAACATTTCTTCCTCAAGAATTCTTGATTGAGCATTAGTTCTATATAATATAGCAATATCTTCATACTTAACACCACTATTATGTAATTCATTTATCTTACTAGATACATAACTACATTCATCTTTATCAGTTTCTACTTTAACATATTTTACCTTCTCACCAATACCATTATTACTCTTTAAATTCTTATCTTTCCTATCCTTATTATGCTTAATAACACTATTAGCAGCATCCAATATATTCTTAGTAGACCTATAATTCTCTTCCAATAATATAACTTCACAATTCTTATAATCTTTTTCAAAATTTAAAATATTTTTATAATTAGCCCCCCTAAAAGCATAAATAGACTGATCATTATCACCAACCACAAAGATATTTTTATGTTTTTGACATAACAACTTACTAAGCATATACTGAGCTTCATTCGTATCTTGATACTCATCTATTAATACATATTTATATTTATCTTGATAATATTCTAAAATATCTTTATGTTCCCTAAATAATTTAATAGGTAACACCAATAAATCATCAAAATCAACCGAATTATTTACCTTTAATTTATTTAAATATTTCTTATATATTAAAAGAATATTATTATCATATTCCATCTTAGAAAAACTATCTATATCTATCAATTCATTCTTAGCACTACTAATTTTACTCTTTATTTCTCTAGCATTATAAAACTTAGGATTTAAATTTAACTCCTTAATTATTTTCTTTATTACAGTCAAAGAATCATCTGAATCTAGTATATTAAAATTTTTACTATAACCAAGTACACCATAATTCTCCTTAAGTAGTTTTAATCCAAAAGAATGAAATGTTGATATCTGTATATCATAAGCCAATTTACCTAATATCTTAACTTCTCTCTCTCTCATTTCCTTAGAAGCCTTATTTGTAAAAGTTATTGCCAATATATTATCTTCACTAACACCATTCTCTATTAAATAAGCAATCCTATTTGTTAAAACTTTAGTCTTACCAGAACCAGCTCCTGCTAAAACTAACATAGGACCATTAATATGTGTTACTGCTCTATATTGTTCTTTATTTAAATTACTCAAGTCTATCATTCATACATCACCCATTATCAAATATAACACAGAATAAAATTATCCACAACCAGATTTAATTACCAATTAACAAAAATATCTATATATAACATCCAAAATATTGTAAATAAATACCCTTTTTGATATAATTAGTCCACATGAAATTATTATAAAAAGAATTATATTATAAAATTGTATCTGTCCTATATGTTCTTTCTTTAATTCAGTTACTCTAAATTTTATTACAACATAGCAATTAAACTCAATATTGAAAGAGTTATTATATATTATTTTAAACATATGCTCAAAAATATGGAATAGATACAACAATTTCATATATATCCGGGATTGATTCCTTGGTTAAAATGAAAGAGGGTTTTACTAAATTAAAAGAATATATGACACAATTTCCAATTATAAATATTTATCAAACTCAAACTAATTTACAAGTTGGAATAATGGATCCTGAGGCTTCAATTTTAGAATATTATTTAGAATCCAGAAAAGAATTAGAAAAAATTTTCCAAAATAAAGATTATCTACCAAAAAGATGGAGTAATTATAGACCATTATGGTATAAGATATATCAAAATCAAGAATTAGAGAATAATGCATTTGGACAACAAGAAATAATAAAAATAAAAAAAAGAGGTTAATGTGGTAGAATTACATAGACAAAATTTAAAATATAATAAAAAAAAGTATAAAGAAGTAAAAAAAATATTAAGAACAAGAATAAATAAAAATATGCCGATAGAACATATTGGTTCTACTATTTTACCAAATATGTATGGAAAAAATATAATAGATATATTAGTCGGTGTGAATGAAGAAAATGAAATGGATAAATATTCTGATATTTTAATAGAGTTAGGTTATTTTTCTGGGAATCATAATTCCGGTAATTATAGATTTTTTGCAAGCACAAAAGAAGAAACTAAAATGGGAGATGTACATATTCATTTAGTGTATATTGATTCAGATAGATATAGAGATTTTATAACTTTAAGAGATTATTTATTATCAAATAAAGAAGAAAGAAAAGCTTATTCTGATTTGAAGAGAAAATTAATAAGTGATGGTACTAATATAAGAGAAGATTACAAAGTTACTAAAAGTAAATATGTTTCCGATTTGTTAATTAGAGCAAGAAAATATATGAAAAATAATTATTAAGTGATATAATTAGTCCACATGAAATTATTATAAAAAGAATTATATTATCAATAATAGCCATAATAAAAAAAGAAAGAAGTGATTATATGTTTAACCTAGTATCAAAATATAAACCAACAGGAGATCAACCAGAAGCTATAAAAGAATTAGTAGATGGTATTAATAAAGGTCAAAAAAGTCAAGTATTAATGGGTGTTACCGGATCTGGAAAAACATTTACAATGGCTAATGTTATTGCTAGTGTCAACAAACCAACCCTAGTACTAGCTCACAATAAAACATTAGCAGGACAACTATATGGCGAATTTAAAGAATTTTTTCCTAATAATGCTGTTGAATATTTTGTTAGTTATTATGATTATTATCAGCCAGAAGCATACGTACCACAAACAGATTCATATATTGAAAAAGATGCCAAAATAAATGACGAAATAGATGAACTAAGACATAAAGCAACTGCATCACTATTATCAAGAAAAGATGTAATAGTAATAGCATCTGTTTCATGTATATATGGTATTGGAGAAGTAGAAGATTATAAAAATAAAATGTTAACATTAACAAAAGGACAAACTATAGAAAGAGATGATATTTTAAAAAAACTAGTAGAAATGTTATACGAAAGAAGTATGTATGACTTATCGAGAGGAACATTCAGAGTAAAAGGAGATATTATAGAAATAATCCCTGCTAATGAACATACTCATGGCATTTTAATAGAGTTTTTTGGAGACGTCATTGAAAGAATATGTACCATAGATACCGTAACTGGAGCTATAATAAACGAAAAACAAAGTATATCTATTTTTCCAGCATCACACTTTGTAACAAATGATGATAAATTAAAAATATCAATCGAAAGAATTCTAAAAGAATTAGATGAAAGATGCTTATACTTCAAAGAACACAATAAACTTATTGAAGAACAAAGAATTAGAGAAAGAACAAAATATGACATGGAAATGCTATCCGAAACTGGATTTTGTCGTGGTATAGAAAACTATTCAAGACACATATCATTAAGAGAAGAAGGAGAAACCCCAACAACATTAATCGATTTCTTTCCAAAAGACTTTCTCCTTATCGTAGATGAATCTCACGTTACTATTCCACAAGTAAGAGGAATGTATAATGGAGATAGAGCAAGAAAACAAAATCTTGTGGATTATGGATTTAGACTGCCAAGTGCCCTAGATAATAGACCATTAAAATTTGAAGAATTTGAAAAAAAATTAAATCAAACAATTTACGTATCAGCAACTCCAGGCGACTATGAACTTAATCTAGTTAACAATCAAACTGTAAATCAAATAATAAGACCAACAGGTTTATTAGACCCTATCGTTGAAGTAAGACCTACCAAAAATCAAATTGATAACTTACTAGATGAAATTCACAACAGAATAGACAAAAATGAAAGAGTATTAATTACCACCCTAACTATTAAAATGGCTGAAGAATTAACTAATTATCTTAAAAATATTGATATCAAAGTAGCTTACTTACATAACGAAATAAAAACATTAGAAAGAATGAGAATAATACGCGATTTAAGACTCGGTACTTATGATGTTGTCGTTGGTATAAACTTATTAAGAGAAGGTATGGATATACCAGAAGTAAGTCTTATAGCTATTATGGATGCAGACAAACAAGGATTCCTAAGAAGTACTAGATCCCTTATACAAACAATAGGTAGATGTGCTAGAAACAGTAATGGTAAAGTAATAATGTACGCTGATACCATAAGTGACAGTATGCAAGAAGCAATTACAGAAACAAAAAGAAGAAGAGAAATTCAGGAAAAATATAATAAAGAACATAATATTATTCCAAAAACTATTATAAAAGAAATAAGAGAACTAATATCAAACAAAATAGAAACAAAAGATACCAAAAAGAATAAGCTATCAAAGAAAGAAAAAGAAGATATGATAGATAGACTAAAAAAAGAAATGAATGATGCAGCAAAGAAATTAGACTTTGAAAGAGCAACTGAATTAAGAGATATTATATTTGAAATGGAAAGTGAATAATTATTTAGTACTATATTAATATGGTACTTTTTTCTTATATATTTCATAAAATAAACTGAGGAGTGATATAATGTCTATGAAAGAAATAGTTACAAAAGCAATAATAGGAAAAAGTAAAAAAGATTATACCAATACATACACCGTAGAGGTAGAAAAAGACCCTTCAACAGTATTAGGTTGTTGGATTATTAATCATAAATTTCAAGCTAAAGAAGAAGGAAATAAAGTTAGAATAGATGGAAGTTTTGATGTAAATATCTGGTACTCTTATGATAACGACACAAAAACAATTGTAAATAGCAAAACTATTAATTATACAGAATTGGAAGAAGTAAAATTAACAACTGTTTCAGATAATACTAACAAAGATATAATTATTCGTGTACTAAAACAACCAACTTGTATAAGTGCTAAAGAAGAAGGAAAAACAATTAACCTTGAAGTAGAAAAAACATTAGGAATAGAAATAATCGGAGACGCAAAAGTAAGAATCGCCGAAGTAGAAGGCGAAGAAGAATGGGATAACGTTGAAGAGGAAGAAGAAATAAAAGTTGATCCAAATTACATAAATACAAACGTTATAAAATAATACTTATCATAATGTAGTAATTATTAAATTATTACATTTTTTTCTCATAACTAATATAATAAAACGATAGATAATTCTAACTTTTAAAATAACAATAGCAAAATTTTTAATACAAAGTTGATTTAAAACAAATAATATTCTATAATTAACTAAAGACATGGAGGTTATATGAAAAATATTATTACATTAACAGGCAATTTGGCTAGCGGTAAAGGTACTATATCAAAATTACTACAAGAACGCCTTGGCTATGAAATATACAGAAATGGTGATTATTTTAGAAGCCTTGGAAAACAAATGGGAATGGATGTAACAACATTCAATAAATATGTAGAAGAACATCCTGAAGAACATATTGATGAAAAAATAGAATTTAGCGCCAAAGAATATGCTAAAACACATGATAATTTAATTATTGATGCCAGACTTGGATATTATGTTGTACCAGAATCTTTTAAAGTTTTTGTTAAAGTCGATATAGAAGAAGCTGCAAGAAGGGCTTTTAATGATCAAAATAGAAAAGATACAGAAAATTTTAATACATTAGAAGAACAAAAAAAAGACTTAATGACAAGAAGAAATATTGAAAGAGAAAGATATTTAAAAACATATAATATTGACATTGATGATTTAAGTCAATTTGATCTAATTGTTGATACTACAAACATAAGTGCTGAAGAAGCTACAAACATTATAATTGAAGAATACCAAAAAAGAAGCTAACGCTTCTTTTAAAATAACTTAATAATATCATTAAATGTTATAAATATAAGTAAACCTATTAATAATAAAAATCCAACAGAATGTATTATATTTTCAACATTTTTAGGTATCTCTTTACCAATAATTTTTTCTATTATCAAGAAAAATATTCTACCACCATCAAATGCTGGTAATGGTAATAAATTTATAAAACCAACATTTACACTCAAATAAGCCGCTAAATATAATATTGCTTCAAATCCCTGTTTAGCTTGAACACCAACCAAATTGTATATTCCAACTGGACCAGAAAAATCATCTACTCCAACTTTTCCAGTAAATAAACATTTTATTGTTTCCCACATAGTTTGAAACAAAGTACCAGTCTTTTTATACGCATAAACAATAGCATTGCCAAATCCCTTCTCTATTTTATAAGATGCACTAATACCAAATTTATACGCTTCATTACCATCTTCATCCTCTATTTTTACAGGAGTTATATCAAAAGTTAATTTTTCCTCTCCTCTTAATACATCAAATTTTAATGTATCACCATAACTAGTTTGCATCTTTAACATTGCAATATCCCAACTATTAACTTTATCACCATTTATCCTAGTGATTAAGTCTCCTTCTCTAAGGCCTGCCTCATACGCCGGATATCCTTCTAAAACATTTCCTACATAAGGAGTTTGGGATATACTACCATATATTAATCCACTAATAAATAATAGTACAAAAGCAAGTAAAAAATTAAAACCTGCACCTGCAACTAAAATTAAAAATTTTTGAATAAAACTTTTATTACACATTTGCCTATCAGCGGGAATAGAATCATCACTTACAACATCTTCCCCAGCAATTTGAACAAATCCTCCTAATGGAACCAATCTCACACAAAACTCTGTTTCTCCACCTTTTCTTTTATGTCCAAACAGTTTTTTACCCATACCAATTGAAAATTCATAAACGTAAGTATTTGATAATTTTGCAAATATAAAATGTCCAAATTCATGTATACCTACAATTAAACTTAATATTAATATAAACCAAACTAAAGTCATTTCATCCTCCTAAAATAAACTAGTAATTAAAGCCATACAAAGTGATACATATATAACACTATCAAATCTATCAAGTATTCCACCATGTCCTGGAATCAAATTTGAAAAGTCCTTCACTCCATAATATCTTTTAATACTACTAAATAATAAATCACCTATTTCACTAATTATAGCAAGTGAAAAAGATAATAAAATTGCATACATTACTGATTCATTTCCAATAACATTGTGACAGTAAACACTACCAATTACTACTCCCATCAACATTCCAATTAAAGAACCCTCAATTGTTTTCTTAGGAGATATAGGAGTAAAAGTATATTTACCTACCAATGATCCACCAATATAAGCATATGTATCCGTAACAAAAGATATTATAAATATATATATACAACTTGCTAAACTAACTTCCCTCAAATAAGCAATATATCCAAAAGCAAATCCTATCAAATAAACTCCACCAAGCAAATATAAACTATCTAAAATATTATATTTTTTACTATCATCATAAAATATTATAGGTATAGTCAAAAGTAACAAAGGAAATAGTATTAACACACATAAATCAACTTTATATAATACATTATTTAACACAAGTAATAATACACTTATAATACCAAATATTTTCATAATAATTAACGATTTATCATCACCTTTTATATTAAAAAATTCATTAAATCCAATAACAGCACATATTGCCATAGCAAATGCAAAAACCTTACTACTCACAATAAGACTAGATATAAGTATAACAAGCAATACTAATGCACTAATAGTTCTCTTTTTCATATCCACCATTCTTTCTTAAACAATTATACTAAAAATATTAAAAATAATAAAGTATTATATACAAATTAAATCAAAAATAATTACTATTCATAGTTAGTAAAGTGAAAAGTTAAATTTCACTTCCCCTATATTCGACTAAAATTTAGTCTTACAGTAAATTCAACCGAAATATTGCAATACTAAATTCCTTTTTATATAATAGCTATCCAAGGGTGTTTCTTAATAAAAGGATGATTAAAATGAATAAGAAACAAACTTGTGATAACAAACACTTATCACTTAATGAAAAAAATAATTCAAACAGAAATAGAAAACAGATGTAATAAAGTAGATCTTGCTAGAAATTTAGGAAAAGAATGTGGAAGTTGTTTTAAAAAACGTGAAATATATGAAGAGAAAACTTGTAAATTAAAAGATAGTTCTCCCAGTGCGTGTAATAAGTGTCCTAAAATAACTAATTGTCATTTAGATAAATATTTTTATTATGCTACTAAAGCTAATCAAGAATACCTAAATGAATTTGTCGACTCTAGAACAGGTAGCAATATTACTCCAGCCAAGAAAAACAAGTTGGTGAAATTATGGTACCTCTTCTTAAACAAAGACAATCAGTTTATCAAATATTATCCTCATGTAGTGAAATACAACAACGTGAGAAAACAATTTATAATCATGTTAACAAGGGAGAGTCTTTAAAGAAGAAGGTATTGATGTATTTTCACTTAAAGAACAAGTATCTAGAAAACAATTTAAAATAAATAAGTACAAGAAAAGAAAGAACATTGCTAATTATGATGGATGAAAATATAGCAATGATATAAATTGGTGGGTATTTACAAAAAGATATAAGAATGG
>OIEH01000152.1_pt1 | contig 49143 bp, 41 predicted proteins | sample 1604811 | NCBI WGS metagenome assembly OIEH01 (sample SAMN01760945, study PRJEB22395) | human gut metagenome | reverse complement strand
CCATTCTTATATCTTTTTGTAAATACCCACCAATTTATATCATTGCTATATTTTCTTAATAAACTAACATTCTTCTTATTCTTTAATAATTTATATTCTTTACTCTTATCTCCATATAATTTTTGTAATCTTATTCTTATATTATCTAGTGCATCCATGATATAAGTGGTACAATGAAATCGGTCTACAACATACTTTGCTTTGGGAAACATTGTTTTTGTGACCAATAAGTATGGTTCGTACATATCCGATATTACGAACTCTACAGAATGTCTATTGTTACAGTATGTGAAGTATTGTAATAGACGTTCTTTTTTTCTACTTGGTAATATATCTAATACTTTCTTATGTATTGGATCATTTATTATAAATGCATATTTACCTTCTACAGTATCTGCTTTAAATTCATCAAATGATATTACTCTAGGTAAATTAGCTACATATTTAGGTATTCCTGAAATAATATCTAACATTTCGTTTTCTATTGATGTTATTGAAACTCTGTATTTTTCAGCAATATATTTTAAAGATAAATTATAATTTAATAAATCCCTCCTTATCATTATTATTTACTTTATAATAACACATGAAAAAGAGATGACAATTTGTCATCTCAACTCCACACTAGATTTTATTGCTTTTTCAGTTCAACTCCACACTGAATTTTATTGTTTTGTAAAATTAAGCATTAAATAATTCTCAATTTTACTCCACACCAGATTTTATTGAACCAAAGTTAACAACTCTAAAATATTTATACTTTTTATTACTCTATAATTTCATATGGATCATCACTTCCACCACTTCCCTGCAATTTGATACCAGATCGAAGATACAAGACGGGGCGAACCCCAGAGCCATAGCGCACTTGGTAAGTGTCGACTTGGCCATTATAATAGACATCGAACACCTCATACGTAATCCTAGAATCAGAGTAAGGGGAAACTGTCCATTGATAAGTACCAGATTTATACAACCATGAACTATTTGGATTTCCACCATCATAACTACTACATTTTTTGGTAACCGAATAGCACGTATCATCTACACCATTTGCAAATGTATAGGCATAATCCGATGGATACATTAATCCGACTAATCCTGTCCATTTTGTTGGTCTACCATTATATACCTTTTTTCCTCTTTCCCAAGTATATATCTCTTCTGCAGTTCCATATTGTGAGTCTGAATCATAAACTGTTCCTCCTAAATAATAAGTTACTTCACTTATTTGCGATAAGGCGGTACTATTTAGTGTCCAAGTATTGGTAGTACAACTATATGAAGTCGCACCACTAGCTATACTTGCTGGCTTACAACCTAATTGATAGATTATATTACCACTTCCATCATATATATATGTTCCATCTGAACTATATCCATCTTTCAACTTATAACTTGTTGGATTTAGCATATACATTAGTTGGGAATCACTCCAATCATTAGAACCATAATCTGCTATTGATGATCCTACTCCGGATTTTTTATAATCCCAACTCATACTACCGATTGAAGTATCTTTTATTATCTTTATTCTTCCATCAAATACGCCAATTATTCGCCATACTTCATCATTATATGTTATGTAGTTATTTGGACTACTTCCTATATACCTATAATCTGTCGTAGCCTCCAATTGTTCTGTAGCCTCATGAGAGAATGTCCACATTTCTGCTTTTTGGCTATCGGTGGCATCTGCATACATTAATGTACTTGGATTAGCTTTACTAGCAAGTGTTGTTGCTGTTATAGGCATTTTATTATAACAGCTACCTCCTAAGGATAAACTAAATGATTGATTTATAGTGTCACTACTTGTTTCTTCTTTATCAAGCCATATATATAAGTAATATGTCTCTGTCATAGTACTAGTGTAAGTATTACCGTTTAATATAGTTACTTTATCGCCTGCTGTTTTACCAGTAAATGTACCTGTACTTACTACATCAGTTTCACAATTAGTACTACTTGTTGTTAATGAATACTTTAAATTACTACTATTAGATAATCCAGTACCCATACTGTTAACATTAAGCCATAAATTCATATATATTGGCATATTAATATCCGTTATACTAGGATTTACTGTTATTTCTCTTTTTATAACATGTGAACTATTTTTAGTACAATCTGTAGGCATTAATGAAACTTCACCTGTTGTTATATTACCTCCACCATCAGCACTACAGCTAAAGCCTTCTCCTTTAGTAAAAGTTACATTAGTATTGTCATCACTATTTGATGTCCAAGACAAATATGCATATGTACCACCAGTAAATATTATTATTAACCCCAACACTATTAAAATTGTAAACATTGTTTTTTTATTCATAACATCACCTGTAATTTATAGTAGTATCAGATAAACAAGTACGAAAAGAAAAGCTAGTAACATTAGTACCACTATGATAGTAAAAATAGAAAATTCCTGAAGCACTACTATTATAATACCCTCCACGGCGAAACCAAGCAGAACTAGAATAAACAAAAAGTGAGGAGTCACTATACCAACCTGCTGTTTCATTTAGAGCATGGCCACCACATGTTGCTAATGTGCAAAAATTTATATTTGTAGTACTAGTACCAGTAAATACATCAGATGAATACACATCATAATATTTATTATCAGGTAAAGTTGTAAAGCCTGAATTTCCTATTGTATTATTATAATTTCCCATTACATATTCATAAGCACCACCAGACATATCATATACTCCATATATATTGCCTGTTGTACTTGCTACTTTATTTAAATCTCTTGTACTACTTCGAGTATTGGTATTATAATTAAGTAAATATCCATCCCATGTATAAAATCCATATGAATTATATTGTGTTGGAGATGTTTGATTGGTATAAGTCCCATTTATTGGAGTAGAACCAGGAACGTTTCCTCCACTTCTTCCTGTATAAAGTCCACTTGAATTATTTATATACACTTCTCTATTTGCTCCATATTTACTATGAGATAAATATGCTACTGCTCCCCATTCACTATTCTTTAACATGTGACTATCCGTCTTGGAAGTTAATCCATACTCAATATTTCCATTGAAAGTTACCGTACTACCAGATTGTGTTCCACCAGCAAACTTAAGAGCCGTTGCAAATTGCGTCGATATATTTTGATTAACAAGAGCCCTTATATCAGGTTTAACTTTAGGCTCATTAGCAGTACCACCAGTTTCAAATTTACCTATCCAAAATCCATCAAGTTCAGTATCCCCAAATGTAAATGCCGGATGTGTATAATACCCACCAGTTTGAGTCGCTACAGCCTTAGTTTCGTTCTTACCCTCAAATATAATATCTATTTCTTGTTCTTTGCCACTACTACTTACTCCAGTAGTCCATATTTTATATCTATATCTTGGTATCCATACAAAATATCCTAGGATATCTGGTTCTGATACAGTTACTCCTGATGTATTTAAGTATTTACTTCTAGAAGTATTTGTTACTAATACAGCATTAGCCCATTTCTTTTCGCTATAATTATACCAATTACTATCATTCTTACCTATTGTTTTAACTTTCGTACCATTTTTAACATTAGTCGTACCATTTGCTGTATCAAACACAACAGGTATTAACCCTTCATTTACTACTGGTCTAACATTATATTGCTCATATCTTACTTCCATCCAAAGTTCTAAATCAATAGTTAATCCAGCCAAAGCAATAGCATCAGCATAATTACTATCAACCCAAATATAGAAAGTATAAGAAGTATCCGTTGTTGTAACTTCAATATTATCTAACATTACATTAGAACCTACAGCAAAGTCAGCAAGTGTTCCACTTGCCAAAGGAGAAGCACTACTAGCAGTTCTTATTTGCCAATTTATAGCATCAGCATAAGCTAAATAATTATCATCATTTGTCTTAAGATGCATAGAAGCATATACTAAATGTTCTGACAAAGTACTTTCTTTTCCAATTGTAAAAGTAGTATTAATACCATCCAAATAGTTTAAACATAATGGTAAATCTCCTGCTAAAATAGAATGTCCTTCTGTATATCTTACATTTCCTTCTAAAGGAGGAAATGTATTTACTGCCACATTTATGTTATTTGAAGCAACTGTCCATAACGCAAAAGAACTAAGTGTTGTAAGTATTCCTACAATTACTACTACTGCAATAAACAAATATATTTTCTTTTTATCACTCTTCATACATCCTCCTATACTATTGTATCAATTGTAACATAATATAAAATAATTGTAAATTAATTATATCGTTCTTTCATCTTAATAATTACTTTATCATTAATTATTTCTCCAGATAATATATTTTGTTCATAAGCATATCCAAAACCCTCTACACTATAGTCTACACTCATAAGTTTTAATATACTAATAACTTCTTTATATGATAAACCATTAAAATCTATCATTTTCTTATCATAATTATTAGTAAGTAATACCACTAAATCATTACTATATAATACTGTATCTTTATTAGGATATTGATCTACTATTTTATTACCAACTCCCAAAGTAATTACTTTTATTCCTTTATTATTTAATTCACTAACAACATTAGTAGTTACTTTATTAGCATAATCTTTAACAATAATTTTTTCATCATTAGAAACAGATTCATCAATATTCAAATATTTACTAACATTAGCCACCACTTTTTTAACAGCAGGAGCCATATATGTAGTACTTAAAGTAGGCCTTTCTAATACTAAATATATTATTATCTCTGGATCATCCTTTGGATATAAACCAGCAAAAGAATAAACAAACTGATTTTCATCATCTAAATATTTACCCTTTTGCATATCAAATATAGAAGCAGTACCAGTCTTACCAATCAAGTCATATCCTTCCATATAATATCCTGATCCTGTAGCTATAGAAGCATCTGGTAATATAACACTTTTCATAAGTTCTTTTATTTTAACAATATCTTCATGACTAGCATAATTACCAATTTCTTTTCTTTCAAATACCGTACTAGTATTATCTTCATTTTTAATTTCTTTAACAACATACGGAGATAACATTACCCCATCATTAGCTATCATAGTTAAAGCTCTTATCATTTGAATTGGTGTAATTGTTATACCTTGACCATATCCAGCCGTAGCAGCTTCTACATCATAAGTAAACTTAACACTTCCAGCTAACTCTCCATTTAATGTAATACCTGTTTTAGAACCAAATCCATAGTTTTTATAACAAGTTCTAAGATCTTCCTTAGTAATAAAATTTTCCAATATATTAGCTACAGCAATATTACTAGACATAGCAAAACCAAAATCATACGTAATATTACCCCAACCAATCCTATTCCAATCACGAATAGTAGTCGTATCATTAGGATTCTTAGCCGAAACATAAGTTTTACTACCAGATAAATATGTATCACTACCATTATATTTACCACTAGTAATAGCACACAAATAACTAAATATCTTCATAGTACTACCAGGCTCATAAACATAACTAACCAAAGAATCTAAATAACTAGTCATATTCCTTTCATTAGGATTAAAAGAAGGACTACTAGTATATCCTAATATTTCACCACTCTTAGCATCAGCTACAACCATAATTCCCTTCTTAGCATCACTACCAGCATAAGCTTCCTTAAAAGCTTCTTCCACAAATAACTGTATAGTATTATCAATAGTTAAATATATATCACTTCCATTAACAGCATCAACCTTATATTCATTAGAATTAGCAATCTTATATCCCCTTAAATCCTTTTCATATTTAACATACCCACTAGTACCACTTAATTCTTTATTATAATACCCTTCAATACCAAGTTCCCCAACTTTCCAAACATTACCATCTTCATCTTCCTTATCTTTAGTATATCCAAGCAAATAAGAAGCAAAATCCCCATTTGGATAATATCTTTTACTACTCTTAATAAAATCAATACCAGGCAAATTAAGTCCTTTAATTGCTTCCATCTCTAATTGACTTAAATTTCTACCACCAGGACCTAACTCAACTTGATACAAATCTTTATTAAGTAATTCTAAAATTCTATCATAAGACATATTAATCAAAGGCTCAAGAGCCTTAGCCGTCCCTTCTTTATCTTTAACATGACGTAATTCCTTACCATCTTCACTTCTATTTGGATCCAAATAAGCAATAACAGTATAACTAGATACATCTTGAGCAAGTACACTACCATTTCTATCATATATACTACCACGATCAGGCATAATAATTTCCTCATTTATATTCCTATTAGCAATAAATGTTTCAATATCTGTATCTCCCACTTTATAATTAACTAAAGTAATATATGAAAGCCACATTATAAAAAACATAAATAAAAGAAAGACAAGCAAATATACCATCTTGTTAATTCTAACAGTATTTGTATTATTCTTATCTTTCATATAAAACCACTATTCCTCTCCATAGCATACTATAATAATTATACCAGTACCAATATATTATGTAAATAATTATCTAAATAAAATACTCTAGTTTCTTCTAGAGTACTATTATTTATTCAGTAATTGTTTTAATATTATCATTTATATAAGCAAGTCCATACTCATTACTTACTTCTTGAATATTTTCTAAAGAAACCATCTCATTAATTTTCATAACTAAACTTTGATTATCTTCTTTTTGACTTTTTATTTTATTATTTAATTTTTGTACTTCTAAATTAACTTGGCTCAAAGTAGCTTTTGTTAAAATAATACCCACAACCAAAATCAATGACATAAATATAAATGATTTATACATAAATCTTTCTATCTTAGACACCCTATTATTCTTCTTTTTAGTCATAATATCATTCCCTTACTTTCTCTATTACTCTAAGTTTAGCACTTCTAGCCCTATTATTATCTAACAATTCTTCTTGACTAGGAGTCAAATTACTTTCTATTATCTTTATACGAGGACTATACTCCTCAGGTATAAAAGGTAATCCTTTTAATTCATTACTAACTTCACTATACTTCTTAAAAATATCTTTCACTATTTTATCTTCTTTAGAATGGAAAGTTATAACACATAATCTTCCACCAACTTTAAGCAAATCAATACTATCCTCTAAAGCCACCTTCAAAACATCTAATTCATGATTTACTTCTATTCGTATAGCTTGAAATGTCTTCCTTGCCGGATGATGCCCTTTTAATTCTCTTTGAGGCATACTCCTCTTTATAATATCTACAAGTTCAAATGTCGTAACTATTTCTTCCTTTTCTCTTTCCAAAACAATATTTCTAGCTATACTACTAGCATACTTCTCTTCACCATAATCTCTCAGTATCCTAACTAACTCATCATACGAATAATTATTAACAACATATTTAGCATCTAATTCATTATCTCTATCCATTCGCATATCAAGTATAGCATCATTATGAAAACTAAACCCTCTTTCACTATTATCAAGCTGTGGACTAGATACACCTAAGTCAAATATTATTCCATCTACACTAGTTATCCCCCTCTTATTTAACTCATCTTTCATATTAGCAAAGTTAGCTTTAATTATCGTATAATTATCACTAACTTTACTAAGTCTCTCACGACTACTCTCTATAGCCATCTCATCCTGATCAATTGCGTATAGATGCCCACTTCTTAAACTTTTTAAAATTAAAGAACTATGCCCCCCATAACCCAAAGTAGCATCAACATAAATTCCATCTTCTTTAACATTTAAATAATTAATAACTTCTAAAAGTAATACACTCTTATGCATTAAAATCAAAATCCCCCTCAAATAAACCCTCAGCAATGCTATCAAGTTCACTTTCATTCTCAGACATTAGATTATTAAACTTATCTAAATCCCAAATTTCTAGACGATCATTTACCCCAATAATAACACATTCTTTTTTTAAACCCGCATATTCTGTTAAAGAAGAAACTAAATTTATTCTACCTTGTTTATCAAATTCGCAAATTGAAGCACCCGATAATAAAAATCTTGTAAAAGTTCTAGCTGATTTCTTAGTAAATGGTAGAGTTTTTAATTTAGAAGTTATTCTTTCCCATTCATGTAAAGAATAAACATAGAGACATCCATCTAAGCCTTTAGTAACAACAAAAGATGAACCAATTTCTTCACGATACTTAGCTGGTATAATTAATCTTCCCTTTTCATCAATATTATGATGATATTCTCCAATTAACATATTATCCCCCACTTTCTACCACTTTGTGCCACTTGCAATTATATTCTATAACAAAAAAAACTATTTGTAAATAGTTTTATTTGTACTTTACACATTTAATTTTCCAAGAATGAATAGTTCTACTTCCATAACCGGATTACACAATCCCGATTTATAATTCTTATCTATCATAGCCAAAGTATGAATTATATCAAGTAACTCATTATCATTATAATTCATACTACGATATAGCATTTTCTCTACATAATATTCTTTCTTACCTATAGTTTTTGATATATCCCTAATAGAATTATTTTTATTTAATTCCTTAATTTGATATAAAGTTTTATACGAATTATAAATAGAAGCCAATATATAATCTATAGCCATATTACTATCTATAAAACTATGATACATAGAAATAGCCTTATTCTCATCTTTCTCTAACAAAGCATTAGTAAATTCATAAATAATATTATCTGTATTATCATAAGTAATTAACTTAACATCATCCAAAGAAATATTCTTATCATCAAGTTTATATATAAATAATTTATCTAATTCATTTCTAATATCATTTATATTATCACTAACTCTAGATAAAAAACATTCTATAACATTACTATTCATCTTATAACCATTATCTTTTAAATAACTAACAACATAATTCTTATTATAACTCTTATCAACATTATCAGAATCAATAGAAATACCCTTCTCATTAATAAGTTTAACTATCTTCTTCCTAGCATCACTCTTCTCTACAATAAATATCAAATAAACATCCTTATTATAATTATTTAAATACATAATAAGTTCTTCATCATCCAATTTATCTATACTAGAAGAATAAACAAGAATAACCTTATTACTCCTAAACAAACTAACCGTATTAGCCTCTTCTATAACATCACTTATTGTATTTTCCTTTAAATTATATATTATTTTATTATTATCATCACAATTAACTTGTTTTAATATATCAGAAACAGTATTATTAATAACACTATCATTACTACCAGTAATCAAATAAACATTATATACTTCTTTCATTATCAAATCTTTCCTTCTTGACAAACATATCCCTTTTTCTCATAAAACTCCCTTATTTCCCTATATGTATTAATTATAGTACTTATATCCCTCTTAAGAATTAACCTATAATTATCCTTATCATTAGTAATAGCATAACCCATAAATAACTCTTCTATATCTTCATAATTAACAATAGCATTATACTCATCCATAGTAAAATTATAAGTATTAACTTCCATAATATTCTTAACAGTAACATCATCTAATTCAAAATTAATAACCATATCACTAGTATACCATACATCAATATCTTCATTATATAAATTAGTCGTACAATTTAAAACTATTGCTTTTTTCTCATATTTATCCATATTAAAATAAAAATATAAAGCTCCAAAAAACAAAACAATAAGTAACACAAGTAAAATATAAAGAAATATAGGTTTCTTTTCCCTTTCTTTCACTAATTCTTCTTCCTTCTTATTAGGTATAGATAAAACATCCAGTTTCTCTATAACAGTATGATCCATCTCCAAATTATTAGAAGATACTATTTCTAGTTTTAACATATTACGTATATCTAATATTTGATACATAGAAGAATAACTATTACTTAGTAACCTATTTATAAAATCTAAAACTATCTTCTCATTTTCTTTCTTAATAGAAAAAACCACCAAAGAATTATCTTTAAAATGAACAGAACCACAATATAAGACATTCTTAGCATATTCCCCAACATAACAATATATTATATATTCATTACCATATTTCATATCCCTAAAGCAACAAAAAACATTAATATACCTAGTATCACTAACACCAGATAAATCATTATTAACCATTTTCAATGTCTTACCTATCATAGTATCATTCCCTTCATTCTTATATGTTGATTATAGCATAAAAAAATAATTTTGAAAAGACAATTTTATATACTAACAAAAAAGAAAAAGATTATATTAAACATCTCCTTTTCGTATATAATCATAAAAGTTTTTAGCAACATCATGAGGTAGTATCTCTTCTAATTCAGAAATACTAGCATCTTTAATAGAACTTATCGTCTTATATTTCTTTAATATTTTCTTCTTTCTAACTTCACCAATACCAGGAATATTATCTAAAATACTACTAAGTGCCCCCTTACTTCTAATTTGTTTATGATAACTAATAGTGTATCTATGTACTTCATCTTGCATTTTAGTTAAAAACAAAAATAAATCACTATCTTTCTTTAAATCTATTTCTTTTAAATCTTCTGTAATTAAAGTATTAGTACTATGATGATTATCTTTTTTAAGTCCACATATAGGTATATCAAGACCAAGACTACTAATAATATCTTTACAAGCATTTATTTGATTAACACCACCATCTACAATTATCAAATCAGGACGAACCAAATCATCCTTAAGTACTCTAAAATATCTACGATAAATAACTTCCTTCATAGTATTATAGTCATCATTCTTATCTACAGATATTTTATATTTTCTATATTCTTGTGGTGCTTTCTTTCCACCTATAAAAACAACCATCCCTGAAACATTAAAATTACCAAACAAATTAGAATTATCAAACAATTCAATTCTATCTACCTTAGGAATATTAAGAACCTTAGCTAATTCATTTAAAGTATTCTTTCTTTTATCTTCATCATTTTCAAGAATAGTAATCTGCTCATTATAATAAACACTAGCATTTTCATAAGCCAAATTCAATAACTTCTTCTTAACTCCTCTAGAAGGAGTAATAAAAGAAAAAGAAAAAGTTTCTGTCAAAAGTTCATTATTTACAATACTAGGAGTTAAAACTTCCTTTACCTTACTAGGATTCTCTATATAAAAATTAGATATATACGTTTCTATCTCATTATCTAATGTATCAATCATAGGAAATATATTAGACTTCTTATCAATTAATTTACCACCTCTTATAAATAATATATTAATTGATAAATAATAATTATCTGTATAATAACCTATAACATCACGATTATAATTATCTATTCCATCTACTTTTTGTTTTTCTAAAGTAATATCTATATAATCCAATAAATCTTTATAATATTTAGCCTTTTCAAATTCCAACAAAGAAGAATGTTTATACATCTTTTCTTCTAACTTATTCCTAACTATCGTAGAATTACCATTAAAGAAAGAAATTATCTCTCCCCTCATCTTATCTATTTCTTCTAAACTAACCTTATTAGTACAATACCCCATACATTCATTAATATGATAATATAAGCATTCTTTCTTAGGTAAATTCTTACATTTCCTCAAAGGATATATTCTATTTAATATTTCTACTGTTTTCTTTGCAGCATAAACATTAGGATAAGGACCAAATAAACACCTATTCTTTCCTCTCTTAGGATTTATCTGTCTCACAATTAATAATCTAGGATACTTATCATTAGTTAATTCTATATATGGATAAGATTTATCATCTTTATATAAAATATTATATTTAGGAGTATACTTTTTAATCAAATTAATTTCAAGTAATAAAGACTCTACTTCACTACTAGTAAGAATATATTCAAAATCATATATATCTTTAACAAGCATAGCTGTCTTACCAACATGACTAGATTTAAAGTAAGAACTTAACCTATTTTTTAAATTTTTACTTTTACCAACATAAATAATATACCCATTTTTATCTTTCATCAAATAACAACCTGGTTTATGAGGAGTTGTTTTTAATTTTTCATCTATCATTTTGCTTTCCCTTTTTCTCTTGTATAAGGAATAATATATATTGGCAAATTAACTTTATTCTTATTTCGTAAAAATATTACTAAATCATATAGTGTTATATCATAACCAAACTTTTTTCTAAAACAAGCACTAATATTTTGTGCCATATATTCATTTAAATCTGCTAAAACATCCTCATAATCATCTTCAAGATCTTCTATATCTTCTTTAGAAGCATCTATTAATGCATTATAAGTATATCTTAATTCATTAATTAAATTTTTATATTCATTAATATTAACTTCATATCCATAACTTGCCATATATCTTATATATTCTTCACCTATATTTTTTATATTTTCATAATTTTTAGACATTGGAAAATAAAATAAATCCTCAAGCAAAGCATCTTTATATTTATCTGATATCTGAATCCCTTTAATTTTATCTAATTCTATTTTATTTTTAACAAGTACCTCATCTACCCTATGAGCTTTCTGTGTTTCAAATTGAACATCTTCCACAATAAAACTTATTCCATTTAATATATATCTATAATAAGCCCCTTCCTTAGCAAATAACTTAATATCAAAATCATCATAAGCATCTATATATAAATATCTAACCATAGATATTTCATCATCTTTATTATGACCTTTAAAACTTCTATTAATTCTTACATTTTCAGCTTTACCACATTCTAAAGATAATATTCCATGACTTAAAATACTCTCAAATTTACTAAAATTAAATCCTATACCATGCATCAAAGTATCACTATTATATTTATATTCCATATATAACCACCAAAATAATAGTAACACAATATTAATTTCTTGTAAACCAAATAAATATCATATATAATTATTTCAAGGTGATAATATGTACTCTATAAAAAATAATAGTATAAATGAACTAATAATTAAAAATTCAAAATTTATAACATTACTATATAAAGTTGATGATATTAATAAAATTAATTATTATTTAGATAAAGTAAAAGAAACATACAAAGATGCTACCCATTATTGTTATGCTTACATCATATCAGATATTAAAAGATCTAGTGACGATAATGAGCCATCAGGTACAGCAGGTATTCCTATGTTAGATGTATTAGAAAAAAACAATCTAAATAATGTATTAGCTATAGTAGTAAGATACTTTGGTGGAATTAAATTAGGAAGTGGCGGACTAATTAGAGCCTATAATAAAAGTGTTAGAGCCTGTTTAAATCTTGTAGATAAAGTTAAATTAATTAAAGGATATAATATAGATATAACCTTTGACTATAATGATACTAAGAAAATAGAATATCTCTTAAAAGATACAACTATTTTAAATAAAAGTTATAACGAAAAAATAACATATAATGTAGATATAGATACAAAATACTTAGATATTTTAAATAAAAATAAAATTAATTATATAATAAAAAAAGAAGTATATATAGAGACTAACTATTAATTACTTCTTTTACTTTATCATATAATTCATCATTAATATCTTCAATACTTCTCATTATATTATCACTAACACAATCTATCTTAGTATATTTATATAAATCCACTAATTCTAAATAAGTTCTCTCAGAATTCTTTAAATATATACTAGAAGATTCCAACTGATCAGGAGACTCTTCCCTATTCTTTTTAAGAATTAAAGCATTCTCATAAGGAACATATAAAAACATAATAGCATCAGGTCTATTCAATTCATTTATCTTATATTCTAATGTTTCTATTTTCTTAAACATTTTTCTTCTTTCCCTCTTAGTCTTTAACATTCCTCCCTGATGAGCCATATTAGAACCAACATATCTATCTAATATAACATTAACACCAGAATCTAAAAGTTTATCTATCTTAGGTTTATTATAACGTCTATCTGCTGCAAAAAAGTTAATAGACACTAACGGATCAACATTATCTGCCCCTTCCAAAAACCATCCCTTTTCACTTTTTAATTCACTTTTACAAAGATATTCCTTTCCCAAATAACAAGCACCAATTATCTTACCCGTAGGAGTATCATAATCCGGATAAGCTAATCTTTCTGCTCTTATTCCTTCCCTATTAAGTCTATCTACTAATAATCTTGTTTGTGTTTCTTTTCCAGAACAATCTGTTCCTTCAATAACAATTAATTTTCCTCTCATATCATACTTCCTTTACATATAAATTATATCAAAATTATAAATAAAGAAAACACTTTTTAAAAAAATTTACTAATTACTTACATAATTTCCCTATAAAATATCCAATCAAAGATAAAGGAATCCCTATCAAATAACCAAATAAACTAGGACTATAAGTAATTATTTTTAAAAAAAGAATAACTATATTAGATAAACAAAAACCCAATATTGCCGAATAAGTTTTCGAAGAATATTTAGAAAATAACCATTTAACTACAATAGATATTAAAATAATACCCAAAAATAAACCAATAACAAAAAAGACAATCAACAAAAAATTATCAGCTACATAAACAACATTTGTTAAATTAGCTAACATCTCGATAACTATATTATATATCCCCATAACCATAAATAAAGCTGTTCCCGATATACCTGGTACAATAGAACTAAAAGCTTCTGTTATACCCCCTATAAAAAGAATAATATAATCAACAAAATTACCCTTTAACATATATGCATTATTAATAAATGAAAAAGAAAGAATAGTAACAATTAGAAAAGACATACTAGTTATAATTATATTCTTATAATTATAACTAGTCTTATTAATTAATCCTGGTATTCCCCCAATAATAAGGCCCATAAAAAACAACATAGTAGGAATATAATGATTAGTATAAAAATAATTAATAATCTTACTAAAAACAATTATTGAAGATATTATTCCAATACCCAATAATAATAAATATTTAAAATTCTTTTTTATATCACTAGTAAAACCAGTAAAAGCCTGTATAGCCTTATCATATACTCCTAAAGTAATAGCAAGCATAGCTCCTGATACCCCAGGAACAATTTTACCTATTCCAATAATAAACCCTTTTAACATTAACCTCATAGTAAATTATATGAAAAAAAGAAGATTTATTCATTATTTTTCTTCTTTTTCAAAACAATTCTAATAATATTTATAATTAATAACAAAGATATAATACTTATAAATATATATACATAACTTTTAGACTTCTCTATCTTTATATTATATGTTTTACTACCATCATCATTAAAAACAGTTATTGTAATTAAACTACCATTTTCTAATTTATCATTTCCTTTTATTGATATATCTTTAACATTACTAGTTATCTTTAAAGATTTCTCATTTTTTATCTTTAATGTATATGAATATGTATTTTCATCAAAATTTAAATCATACCCCTCTACATTAATTTCTATAGGTTCACTAACATAAGGCGTAACAATAATATTAATACTAGCACTATACTTTCCATCCATACTACTAACAGTAACAATAGTCTCACCCACATTATTTGCTTTAATAACACCTTCATCAGATACTGATAAAATATCTTTATTATCAACATCCCATTTCAAAGAAGGCAAATCTGCCCCACTTGGTAAAGCATTAAGAGTTAATTTTAAAGTTTTACCAACGCTTATACTAAGAGACTCATCTTCAAATACTATTCCCGTTAAATCTAATTTTTTAACAATAATCTTACATGTATCTTTAATATCTTTTCCATTTATCGTAGCCGTTATAGTAGCTTCACCATCTGAAATAGCAGTAACAATTCCATTCTTAACCACAGCAACATCTGTATTACTACTTTTCCAAATAATTATACTATCAGTCAAATCCTGTGATAATTTATACTCAAGTTTTTCCTCACTACCTTTATTTAATTCAATCGTATCCTTAATAATATCAATACTAGAACTAATACTACTTCCACTACTTGAACTTGAACTAGGTTTTGAACTAGAACTTGAATTAGAACTTGGTCTATTTATAACAGTAACATCAGTATATGCACTATATCTACCATCATTTGTAGTAACAGTAATCCTTGCCTTACCAGAAGACTTACCAACAATTTTACCATTGCTAACACTAACAACATTAGTGTTACTACTACTCCAAGTAACCCCTTTATTAGTAGCATTACTAGGCTTAATAGTATGTATAAGTTGATAACTTTGTCCAACATACATTTTAACAGTAGAAGCATTTAAAGAAACACCAGTTACTAAAATATTTGTAGGCTTAGAACTTTCTACCGTAACACTTGCCTCTGCATATTTACCACTTCCATCTTTAGCAGTAACTCTAATCTTAGCCGTTCCTTCTTTTAATGCTTTAATGTTACCATTTTGATCAACACTAACAACATTAGTATTACTACTACTCCAAGTAACCCCTTTATTAGTAGCATTACTAGGACTAACTGTAACATTGAATTTATATGTACCATTAGGATTCAAAGTAACTGAAGTTGGTGATAAAGCAATAGAAGAAACAAGCACAGGTTGATTGGAATTTATAACATTTACTTTAACACTATCAGTTTTAACATTTCCATCATAATCCTTTACAGTTATTTCAATATCAGAACTACCAACTTCAATTCCCTTAATAAGAGCATATCCAACACTATCTTTCATAGAAACTTTACTACTATCAGAATTAGTCCAATTTGTTTCTTTTAAAGTAACATTACTAGGATTAATCAAAAATTTTATAGTAACCTCTTCCCCAATATTCAAATTCATACTATTAGAAAGAGTATTATTATTAGTATCAACTAAAGTAACAGAATTAACAGATGTATACTGACTAATAACATTAACCACTATTGAATCAGAAGCCTCGCTATTATCTTGACCTACTACTTTAATAACTACATTTGCCGTGCCTATTCCTACTGCGCTTACTTTTCCATCTTTATCTACTGAAACAACACCTGTATTACTGCTAGACAACTCAGTACTCTTAATATCAGCATTACTAGGACTAATATTATAAGTTAAACTTGATGACTCACCTACCTTCAAATTAAGAACATTAGGGCTAATAGTCACAGAATCAACACCTATAATTGAAGGTTCATCATTCGTATCAGTCGTAAATGCTTTAACAAATATAGTTGATGAATTAGATATAGCAGCATCAGTCCAAGTACTATTATTAAGGTAATAATTTTTTCTAACAGAAATACCTACTTTATCATTAGATAACGTCGGATGAGAATTACCTTGAAATGCAAATATTTGACCATTTCCCTTTAGTCCTATAAAGAAATATTGTTGACTAATTATCTTAGAATTAGATAATTCACATGAATAATATCCATTATTTGTAATATTATTCTTTTCACAAATCTTATTATTACTATCAAATAAATCAGAAGGAATATCATTACTAGATGATGACGAAAAATAAACTTCAACACTCTTAGAACTAGAAGATTGAACATAAAAACCAACTGAATCTAATTTTTGATTTCCTTCACCATTTTTTTCAAAAATACTAACAACTTGTTTAGATGGAACACTTCCTAAACTATAACAATAATAATCACCAGCATATTGATAACTTTTACATCCTGAAGGATTATATTGATATATATGATCATATCCTACACTTTTAATTGAAGTTATAGCCATATTTTCATTATTCAATAAATATGGATCATAATAAGAAATATAATATTCACCACTACTTCCATGCGTATTTCTAATTATCCAAGCACCATTTTTATCTGGCTTATATCCTTCTGCAAAATTATCCTTAGAATAATTATCATTCCATCCAACAATCAACGAAGCATGATAGTTGCAATTACTTCCATAACTACCATTTAAATCAGGACAATACGATGCTCTGGTATCAGTATTAAAACAAGAACAACCAGAACGTAAACTTCTACTATTAGTAGTAACACCTATTCCACTATTTATAAGATCCTTAATTGCATTAATTTTATTTGAAACAGCACTATCACTATCAGGATCAACACCACCAATAACTTGTATTTCTGTAACATCATATATTTTTTTCTGATTAAGAACATTGTTTCTTGATACTAATGTATCACTAGTATACTCCCCATTAAATGGAGAATTAGAATTAAGTGCTATAGGTCCATATCCTCCAGTCAAATACAAAATACTATGTAAAGCATATCCACCTTTACCAAGAGTCATAAAACCATATTCATTAGCATTACTACCACTAAAAGCCTTAGCTAAATAAAATCTCTCATGTGAAACATTAACAATATTATTACTATTAGACAAATTATATGTAGTACTATACTTATTTAATAAAGTTGATTCCAAAGCATTCATTGCAGAATATGCCCAACATGCACCAGTAGTTTGACTACGATAATTTGGCTTTGTTAATGTCTTAGAAGAAGGAAAAGAAGAAATATCAACTCCTTTAGTAAATTCTACAAAAGGAATAGCATCTTTATCTTCAATTAATAATGCACCAGTAAAACTATCTTCCAATTCTTCACCTAAGCTATATGTAGACATAGCAATTATAGAAATAATTAAGGCTACAAAAATAACACTAATAGAAAATATTTTATATATGTTTTTAACTTTCATATGATACCTACCTTATAAATAAAGTATAATATAAAAGCAAATAAAAGTAAAGAGGCAAAAAATCTAAATAAAAGTATTGTAAAAAAAAATGTATAGTGTTAAAATAATAATATCTTCAAAAAAGATATATATGGCCCGTTGGTGAAACGGTTAACACATTACCCTCTCAAGGTAACATTCATGGGTTCAAATCCCATACGGGTCACCATATGCTGATTTAGTTTAGTGGTAAAACAGATGCATGGTAAGCATCAGAGGATTGTTCAATTCAATCATTCAGCACCATAAAAGCCGAAATAGCTCAATCGGTAGAGCATCTGAATCGTAATCAGGAGGTTGCGGGTTCAATTCCTGTTTTCGGCACCATTAAAGAATCTGGTTGAACTTTGGTTCAATTTACTAATAAATATCAATTCTAGAAATGGAATTGATTTTTTGTTGTGTAAAAGAAAGGGATGATTTAATGGTAAATATTATTAAACAAGAAATTGATATTGAAGAAGCATTAAGAAAGAAATTAGAATTTGTATGTAGTTTCTGTAATACTAAATGTGAAATACAAAAAGGTTCAATTAGAACGATAAAAAGAACAAACCTATATTATGTTGAACCTCATAGAATAATTATTAAAGGTATTACATTTCTAGCATTTAATTATGAAACAAATATCTATATAGAAAATTTAAGTAATAAGATATTAATTAAAGATTTAGAAGAATACATTAAAAGTATTTAAAAAGTTTATCAATTCCATTTTAAATAACGATTTTAAGCCAAATATTTGACATTTTATTAAAAAGTGATAGAATATAAGCCAATCAAGAGAAACTATCTATTTAAGGAGGCTAAATAGATGAGATGGAAAGATAATTTAATTATATTTTATTATTTAGAATTAATAAGGTGTCAGTAGTATTAATATCCTTAATACTTTTGACATCTTTTTTGTTAGAAAGGATTTGATTTTATGAATGAAGAAAAGAAAGTTGCTGGACTATATATTCGTGTTCTTACGTAATACATAGGCAGACACATTATCTTCTTTTATTTCAAGTGGTTGCTTATTTATACTAAAACCATAATGTCCCATATCACTGCCAATTTTTAATTTATTGTTTGGTAGATTATCTTTAATCATTTCGCCAGTTTTAAGAATAAATTTAATTTTATATAGATCTTCTTTACCATTATCTAACTTTTCGCCAATAATAATTCTATCTACTAAATTATTAAATATATCTTCATTAAATTTAGTTAATCCTTTATATTGTTTTAAAATCTTTGTAATATTATTTATTTGTTCTAACTTTTCTTTACGAGATAATTCTAAATCTTTATTATCAGCAAGTTTATTTTCTAACTCTTTAATTTTATTAGTTATTTCTATTTCTTTATTATTTAGTATTTCTTGTGATATTTTATTATCTAATTTTAAGTCAATTAAATTAGATAATCTATTTTGAAGATTTAAAATATTTTCTTTTATTTTATCTGAATTGAAGTTGTTATTTTCATTAATTACTTCATCAATTTTCTTAATAAAAGTATTAATATATTTATCTTTATTTTCAAACAATTTATTATAAACTTTAATAAATATATCTTCTAATTCTTCTTGTTTATAATGAAGTAAATTAGAACACTCAATTTGATTTCTATGACTTCTACAAATCCAATAAGCTATTTCTTTATTATTACTTCTAATTTTATATGAACGTCTTATAAATCTTTCTCCACACATACCACAATAGATTTTACTACTAAATGGATACTTTCTACTGAATTTATCTCTATTGCCATCATGTTTAACTATCTTACTTCTTTTTTCTAATATTTCTTGACACTTATTCCATAACTCACGAGATACAATACCATCGTGATGATTAGATGTAAAATATTGTTCTTTCTCGCCATAATTAACCTTTCTTTTATGAGATATTACATTATCAGAATAATATTTACCACTTCTTAAATCACCAACATATTTTTCGTTTGTTATTATTCTTCTTACCGATGCATGACACCATTTCCTACCTGTTGGACTAGGTACTCCAAGTTCATTTAAATTAAGTGTAATAGTTCTAAAACCAATTCCTTTAGAGTATTCTTCAAAGATATAGATAATAATATCTTTTTTGCTTTCATCTGGGTATATTATATCTTTTTCTTTATCATATAAATAACCAAATGGTGCATATTTACCAACCATACCACCACGTTTCATTTTCATTCTAACACCGGCTTTAACATTTTCTGATATAGATTCACTTTCCGCTTGAGCGAATGCACTATATAAAGTCAAAAACAATTCATTAGATAAACCTAGTGTATGGATATTTTCTTTTTCGAAAAATACATCAACTTTATGTTCTCTAAGTAGTCTTACACAGTTTAAAGTATCAACAGTATTTCTTGCAAATCTTGAAATAGATTTTGCAATTATTAAATCTATTTTTCCATTAATTGCGTCATTCATCATTCGATTAAATTGTTCTCTTTTTTTAGTTTGTGTACCAGTTATACCTTCATCAGCATATATTCCTACGAACTCATAATTCGGATTTTCTTCAATCATATTTTTATAATGTATTCGTTGAGATTCATAACTTGTTTTTTGATCTTCATTATCCGTAGAAACTCTACAATAAGCACAAGCTCGTATTAATTTTATTTCTCTATTTTGTTTTATGCATATAGTTTTTAGAGTTGGTTTTATTATTTCTACATTGTTATTATTCATTTATTCCTTTCCTAATTGTTGAATAATAACATATTTCAAATAATATTTTTATTATGCAAAACTATAATTAGAATTGTTTAATTTATTACGTTTTGCATATTCATTTTCAATTTTATTTTTAATTTTCTGGTACTCTGTATCATTAATTAAGTTATTATCTTTTATAAATTCTAACATAGCAAGCTCAGCTATATAAGCTCTTAAATATTCATAATGTTTATCACTTTCTTTCATCATTATTTTATTACCCCCTTTAAATTCTTAAACAATTCATTTCATAGTAAGCACCAACTTTCATTAAACTTCTAAAAAAATTATAACGCACTTACTTATTTTTTACAGCCACTTAAACAAAAAAAGATAGCAAAGTTATAGCTATCAAAATTAGAAAAATAATAAAAATTTGTGTCGTGGTTTCAGTCATAATTAAGATACAAAATGGCCGAAGTTTAGGCCATAAAAATTGCAATATCTTAAAATCTAAAGTCAGCAGGATAAGACCTGTTTACAAACAACTCACCAGTGGTGAGTTTTCCCTTATTTCATAAGGGTTTAGTAAAAATATTAGTGTTTACATTTTAAAATATTGTTATACAATCGTTAATTTTTGTTCCTTATAAAATAAGGGGTGTATAACAATCGTACACACTTTTTAGATAGTAAAAATTGCAATTTTCGGCTAAAATCAAGACGTTATTTCACTGATTTATAGTCTATCTTACGGCCATAAAATTATAATATTGGGGAATTGGTTGAATATGAAAAAGATACTAATCTCGTTATATAATTAGTACCATTGATAATTGTATCTACACCCAATTATTTCATATTCTACTTTATTGTATCACTCATTTGTTTTAAGTCAATAAGGATAAAATGTCTGATAAATAACGCTAAAAATGTTGTATAAAATCTCTGTGAACTATTGTAAACACTGAAATTTATATAAGCGATATTTATATGTCATTTAGTATAATTACAGACTTATTTAATTTTTTCAATCGTAAAAATATTTGATAAATTAGAAATTAATGTTATAATTGTTATAGAAAGTAGTGTGATTTTAATGACAACTATTTATCTAATAAGACATTCAAAGCCATTAAAAGTTAATAATACTTTTAATAATGATAGTTTGCAAATTCAAAATGAAAAATCATCTCTTTCAATAGAAGGTGAACAAATAGCACAAGAAAAACTTAATAAAAATGAATTTGATAATATTGATATTCTATTTTCATCAAATTATGTAAGAGCTATACAAACAGCAAAGTATTTATCCACTAAAGATGATTTAGAGATTAATGTTATTAGCAATTTGGGAGAAAGAAAATTTGGAATAAATTCTTGGAATGAACTACCTGAAAGCTTTGAAAGAAAGCAATTTTTAGATGAAAATTATAAAATTGGTAATGGTGAAAGTCAGAAAGAAGTTAGTAATAGAATGTATTCTACTATTATGAAAATTTTAAGAGAAAATAAAAATAAGAGGATTGCTATTGTCAGTCATGCAACTGCAATTTCATACTTGCTAAAAAAATGGTGTGATATACAAGTTGTAGATGATAAATTAAAATATAGTTTTAATAACAATATATTATTAAACGGATATTTCAACTATTGTGAAACTTTTAAATTAGAATTTGATGATAATTATGAGTTAATAAGTATACAAAATATAAATCTTGATTAGGATGTGATTATATTGAAAAAAATTATTGATTTGATTGCTGAATCTGGTAATCATAAAGATGAAAAATCACTTGATTATATTAGAAAAAATTATTTAATTAAAAATTATATTACAAATTTATGTTTTATTACTGGGCAAGGTGAAGATTATGAACATCATACTCAACCCAGTGCAGATGAACTTAGAACATTAATGTTTGAAAAAAATGATAAAAAAACTTTGTATTTTTTAAGATCATTTTTCTTTGATAAAGATAGAGAAAATTATTTAAAGTTAATGGAAGATGTTTGCAATGCAGATATTCAGATATTTAAAACTGATCAGGTTGAAGAACATGTAACTAATGATAAAAATTGGACTAATAAATATTGTCATTTTATTACACTTAATGATTTAGAAAAATAAGTTGGGAGTTGAAGATTTTGAATCATTTTGAATATAGAATTTATGATAGTGTTTATGATGACATGGTTTCTGGCAAGAAAACTATTGAATTCCGTTTACTAAATGAAAAAACTGAAAGCATTAAAATTGGCGACGAAATAAAATTTAGTGTTCTTGATAATGATAGTAAATATATTTTAGTTGAAGTTATAGATAAAATTATATATGAAAATGTTGATTTATTATGGGATAGTAAGGACAATATAAATAATACTCTTAACTATTCTAAAGAAGAATTTATAAAGACTTTTTATAATATATTTGGAAAGGAAAAAGTTGTGAATTCTAAAATTGTTGGCATTAAATTTAAAATTAAAGGATTTAAAGATTAGGAGATGTAAAATCAATATGAATTGGGATGAAATGCTTAGAAGAATGCAAGAAATAAATTTAACAATAAATAACGGCTGTGATTTACAATATTTAGAAGAAAATTTAAAATTCGTATTTGAAGTTGGTAAATTCTATAATAATTATTGTGGTTCTTTATCAGTATCAAAAGAAATTGCAAATCAAATTAGACAAAGTTATCAATTCTTTTCTAGATATTTAATTGTCTATATGGCTAAAAAATATGATAAGCATTTGGGTTATCAACTGGAATCAGATGCTCCAGTAAGTCATTTCTTTAATAATACTATAAATCTTTCAAAAAAAATGATTGGCACGACTGATTTTGAACATATTATGTTTACTATTTTTCATGAATTTAGGCACAAAATGCAATATGATGATATAAACAATATGCATACAGATATCAATAGTATTTTATCAATTGATCCGTCAACAGTTGTTTTATTAAAAGAAAAAGCAACACAAATTGATTCTCAACTTTACAATTCTAATCATGATTGCTTTATCATGGAACATGATGCAAATTTGTTTGCTCTATCTGAATGTGATTTATTTATAGATAAAAAAAGATTAGAGCAAGATTATAGTGAACTTGGCGAAACAAATAATTATATTAATGCTATAATTACAGGAACAGATTTATCAAGTGAAGAATTTCATGATAAACAGCATTTGCCTATTGTTTATGAACAGGATTATAGATACAAAAAATTTATATTGGGTAAACTAGTTCCAAGTAATTCCATGTTAAGTCTAATATATAATCCTAATGGCACACCAAAGACTTATGAAGAAATCCAAGAAGAAAAGAAAAAACTAATTGAAAAATATAAAGGACAAGTTGTTGATAGAAAGACTTCTACAACGAATTATGAACAATGGTCTAATCCTAAAAGAGCTGAAGAACATATTGAAGAAATCTTTAAATTAATAATTGCTAGTGATCCAATTTTAACTTTGCAAGAATATTTACATAAATTTAATACTATTGATAATAAATTAATAGCTAAACAATACTCTGACAGAGTTGTAAATCTTTTAATTAATTGTCCGCAACTTGTTGATTTATATAGCAAAGAAATAACTAGCATATTGAGAAATGAATTATTTAATGGAAACATAGATTTAGTTAAAGGAATAATAAATAATTTTCAAGGCAAAGAATTTATTAAAGAAATTCAGTCAATTCTTATCGTAATGAATATGAGTGTTGGAAGTAAAAAAGAAACAATTACTACTGAAAGTGACGAGTATGAGCAAAGAACTCAAGAAGAACAGCAAATTGTTACCGGCCAACAAAAAACTTCAAAATTTAGACCAATAATAAGCGAAACTGTTAAAAAATCAGTTATACTTCATGATGACAAGCAGAAACTTCATGAAATGAAAGAACAATTGTTAAATTACCAAGAACAACAATCAGTGAATCAAGAAACAGAATATGAAGAAGAATCTCATGGTATGTCTATGTAATATGAAAGGAAAGAAATAATGAAGGATTATAAATTAAAAAAAGAAGAAATAATTCAATTAACAGAGTTAAAAGGTGGATGTATTGCCTCTGACAAGATAACTGTTGATGGATTACAAATTGGGTATATGTATAGAGAAAATCCATCAAATGAAACTGACAGTGGTTGGAGATTTTTTGCTGGAGATGAAGATGAAACATATACTAATAATTCAGATAATTTTGGTATTTTTGATTTAAATACTATATGCAACTATGATAGAACTATAATTTCGTATTTAAATTCAAATATAGGAACATCATTTGAAAAGATTGGCAATGAATTTAAGAAAATAGATTAAAAAAGTATCCACTTATATAGGTGGATATTTTATATTCAACAATTATTGTTTTAATTTAAAATATGCTAATTTATATTCCAAAAGATATTGTAATATTTAATTTATCAATATTAACTTTCTCTTGTTTTATACCAGTACCAATAATTATACTGGTATTTATTTTATAATCAAAATTTATTAAATCTAATGTTTGAAAATAATACGGTATATGTGTTCCATAGATGTATCAACTGAAGATCAAGCTCGTGAGGGTTTTAGTTTACCAGAGCAAGAAAAAAGACTTCGTGCAATGTGTGAGTATAAAGGCTATGAAATATATAAACTATATAAAGATGCTGGTATAAGTGCTAAAACTGGTAATTATAGACCTGCATTTGAAGAATTATTACAAGATATTAAAAATAAGAAATGTAATACTATTGTTGTATTAAAACTAGATAGATTAACAAGAAGTGTTTATGATTGGGAAAATATATTAAAATTTTTGGAAGAAAATGATGCTTACCTAGATTGTGCTAATGATGATATTAATACTACTAATGCAAATGGAAAGATGATTTCAAGAATACTTACATCAGTTTCTCAACAAGAAATAGAAAGAACATCAGAAAGAACTAAAATTGGACTTGCTGGTGCGATTAAATCAGGTCATATTCCAGGACATACTCCTTTTGGTTATAAACGAGAAGGAAAATTAATGGTTCCAGATATTACAACAAAACATATAGTTGAAAGAATGTATCAATTATATTTTGAAGGTAATTCTTATCAAACTATTGCTAATATATTTAATGCTGAAAATGTTGGTAATAAGAAATGGAGAGATAATACTATTCTTGAAATGATAGAAAATCCAATTTATAAGGGAGATTATTTACATGGTAAAAGAAATAAATACCCAGCTTATTATGAAGATGTAGTTGAACCAATAGTTAGCAAAGAAATGTGGGAAAATTGCCAAGTTCAACAACAAAAGAATTCTAGAAGTTATCAGAGATACCAAACTTATTTATTCTTACAAAAACTAAAATGTCCAGTATGTGGAAGAATTATGGGTGGTAAAGCAACTTATAAAAAGAAATTTGATAAAACTTATTATTACTATGGTTGTAATGAATGTAAGAATAATATTAAAGAAGATTATATAGAAGAATCTATATTAGAACTACTTGGAGATATATTTGAATATGATTCAGTTGTTAATGAATTTTTTCTTCCAATGATTAAATCAAAAATATCTAATCCAAAAGAAGAAATTGAAAAAGAGATAAAGAATCAACAAGCAAAAAGAGAAAGAATTAAACAAGCATATATTAACGGTTCATTTACTTTAGAAGAACATGATAAAGAAATTAAATATGTAGATGATACTATTGCTGAATTAGAAAGACAAATACTAGAACAAGAACAAGTTAAAGAATTAAAGTTTACACCAGAAGATATTTTAATTAAAAGAGATATGGATTTTATCAATAGAGTTAAATTACCAATGCTATATAAAGCAATAGTTGAATGTTGGGATGACTTGGATCGTGAAGAAAAATCTAGAATCATAATGAATTATATTGATGATATTAAACTAACAAAAAATAATAAAGAACAATATGTAGTTGAAAGTGTTAATTTTAGAACTACATTCTATAAAGATTTCAAAAAGTTATATGATGATGGCTTTATAGATTGGAAAAGGAAATTCATATATGATTTTAATGGTATAAGAATAGATAGTAAAATTCGTTATAGTGAATATATGCCATTTAAAAAAGTATATGAGCATTTAAAAAGATTAAGTGATTGCTATGATGTATCATTCTATAAGGGAACATATTATAAAGATACTGAAAAAGTAGATATGCTACCTTTAAAGAAAGGTGAAGTAATTGTAAGAATGTTCCCTACCGAAGAAGATGATTCAAATAAAGATAAAATTGGTATGGGTATGATTTGTGTTAGTGATAGTCCTAATGATATACATGTAGATTATCATGACTTATTTGAATCAATACCAAAATAAATACGAACACGTTTTGTTGAAACGAAGTTTCAATGAAAGTGGGAAAAGTATTTATTTTGGAACTTTATGAAGTTTTAACCACTACGAAGTTTTGGTTATCACGGAATAAAGTAAACGGATTCTAAGGTGTTAAACCTTAGCCCACTGGATATTTTGTATGGAACGTACAAAATTCCTAGGGGGTTAGAAATTTTGGATGATCAAAATGGCCACTCTAGTGGTCACTTCTAGAAAGGAGGAAAACTATGTCAGAGCTTGCTTATTCACTACATTTAGGTAGTGATAAAAATAGAAAAAACATATCTAAACAAAATGGTAAAAACAATTTAAGTGGAACAACATCTTTACCCAATAATGCTATTCAAAATGTAAGACAATTATCAAAAGTAGATAAACATAACTATAGAAAATATGATAATGAACAAGACTTAATAGAAATAGTTAGAGGAACATCTTCTCCACTTGATGATGTAAAAGAATTATATTTAAGTGAATTTGAAGAAGCAAGATTAGAATACAATTCAAAGCAATCTAGACCTAGTAGAATGATAGATAATTATTTTGAAAATGTTTCTAATAACGAGAAAAAAGATCTTGCCTGTGAAATTATTCTTGAACTTGGAGATAAAGAATATTGGGATACTAAAGATGAAAACTTTAAAAAGAAAATGTCAGAAGTTTATAAAAAACAAGTTGATGATTTAGAAATGCTTGTTCCAAACTTTAAAGTAGCAAGTGCTATAATTCATTATGATGAAACAAGCCCACACTTACATATTGTTGGTGTTCCAATTAAATACAGAAATAAAAACGGTATGGAAAAACAAATTGGTAAATCTGATGTATTTACTAAAGAGTCATTAATTAGATTACAAGATAAAATGAGGACTTTATGTATTGAAGAGTTTAACCAAGTATATAGTTTAGATTCCACTTTAAAGAAAAAACAAAAAGGTAGAAATAGAGATATTCATGTATCTGATATGGATAACTATATTGAAATGAAAAAGCAAATTGAAAAGAACACCGAAAATTTAAAACAAGCAAATAAAAAATCTTCAGAGTTAAAACAAAACTCTAAAGATATAAAAGATAAAATTGATAAATTAAAAATATCTAAATTAAATAAAGATAATTATATTTTATCAAAAGAAGATAAAGATTCTTTTATCGCCTTTATCGATCAAGTAGATAATACTAGTAAAGAATATGATAAAATACAAACTTTATCCAATACATTAGTTAATGCTCACGAACAATTAAAAGATAAAAATAATAAGATTAAAACTCTTACTGAAAATAATGAAGCACTTAATTTAAGAGTTAAGACTTTAAATGATACGATTAAAGAAAAGGACAATGAAATTTCATTTTTAAAATCTAAAATTCACGATTTAAAAAATACTCTTGAATATTGGAAAGAAAAGTTTGAAAAGTTAATTTCTTTCTTACATGATAAACTCCATAGTTGGTACGATAAAGATGATAGATATATTGATGTTGTTAATGATATGTATGATGATAAGGTTTTAGATAATGATGACATTGAAGAATTAGATTTAAGCAAAGAAAAAGATAATTATGAATTGTAATTATCTTCTTCTTATTCCACCAAAACTTGAACTCATAGATGAAGCTACTTTCGCATTGTGTTCTCTCCATTCTTCAACACTGCTAAAACCTTGACTTAATGCTTCTTTCTTAATATCTTCATCAATTGACTTTTCAATGATATCTGAATATCTTTGTTCTTCTTCGGTCAATGGTTTTTCACTAGGTATTCCAATTCTAAATAGTCCCATATCAACTTTTAATGATGACTTGTCTGTCCATGGCATAGTACTTAAAAATTCTTTTTCTGTGCCGTTTGCAACAGCTTTTTTAAATTCACTTATTCTTCTTCCTTTTATAATTTGGTTGGCTTTGTCTATTTTATCTGCTGTTTCTTTATCTCCGCTAGATAAAGCACTGATATGAATACCTGCTCTTGTTGTTTCATGAAAATCCTTTATACTTTCAGCAATTTCTTCAGGTGTCATATTTGCATTTTTAAAAACGTTTGCCATTCCTTCCATTGATCTAGCCATTGTACTACCAAAAATGTTTTGAATATCGTTCTTCATATTTACCTCCCAATCCATTATAACATATTTTTAAACTTTTTGCTTAATTTACCAAAATTTATGGTATATTATATATAGAACTGATATTTATTAGTTATTCTTTTAGATATAAGTGTTCAAAATAGGCTCTTATATCGCACCAGATTGATTGATACTCGAATTCTTAAAGTTTTGAGAGAAATAAATTACTAACAAAAATGTTAGTTTTTTTATTTAAATAAGTAAAAACTAATTAAAGAAAATTCTAATATTGATTATTTGATACAAAATAAATATAATGATATATTTATTAATAATTATGATAAAAAATAAATTGAAAATAATTTTAATTAATATCCGCATCAAATAAAAGTTTTATTTTTTTATTCTTTATTTCAATAAAGCCTTCATCTTTTAGGTTTTTCAATTCCCTAGACATGGATGACCTATTTACTGCTAGATAATCCGCCAAATCAGTTAAAGTAAATGGTAAATAAACAATACGATTATTTGAATTTTTAGTATTATTTCTAAAATATGCTAATAATTTATCACGAATAGTTTTATTAGTTAGAATTTCAATTCTTTCATTATTTTCTTGAATTTTCTGAGAAATTATTTTTAATAAATTTTTTAAAAACTGATTAAAATATTTAGTATTAACTTCATTATAATTAATAATTTCATTAAAATCTATAATAACTATTTGTGCATCTTCTTTAGCTAAAACATCATATTCCGTATTAGAAATGGATGAAATCATAGAACCAAAAATAGAATTTTCTTTCAAATCTTCAATAATTGTACGATTACCATAATAGTCAGTTCTAACAATTTGAAGATGACCAGTTATTAAAATACAAATAATATTTTCATGCTTGACACTTGACAATATAAGATTGTTTTTTTTCAATATCATAGTATGAGCCTCTAAAATCTTAAGTAATCTATGCTTTTCCAACGTATCAATATTAAAAAATAATTCATCCATATTTACACCTCTTAATAAAATATTACCACTTTTTAATATTTGTTGCAATTGCAACAAACAAGAAAAATAAAATATATTATAATTATATCGACGATACAAAAATAAGGAGGAACAAAAATGAAAGTCATTAAAAGAGATGGACATATGGTAGAATGGTGTCCTGAAAAAATAGAAATGGCAATAGAAAAAGCTAATGCCGAAGTAGAAGAAGAAGATCAGGCTTCTAGTGTCCAAATAAAAAATATTATTAAATATATTGAAAAATTAGGAAAGAAAAGAATTTTAGTTGAGGATATTCAAGATATTATTGAAATGAAATTAATGTCTATTGGTAAATATGCCTTAGCCAAAAAATATATTACATATAGATATACTAGAGAATTAGTTAGAAAAAGTAATACTACTGATTTAGCAATTAAAGAATTAATAGATGGAGAAAATGAATATTGGAATACAGAAAATTCTAATAAAAATGCCAAAATAGTTACAACACAAAGAGATTATTTAGCTGGTATTACTAGCACAGATATTACTAGAAGATTTTTATTACCAGAAGATATAGTTAACGCTCATGATGATGGAATAATTCATTTTCATGATGCTGATTATTTTGCTCAAAACGCATTACATAATTGTGATTTGATAAATTTAGAAGATATGCTTCAAAATGGAACAAATATTAATGGTGTAATGATAGAAAAACCACATAGATTTTTAACAGCAATGACTATTGCTACTCAATTGATTACAGCAGTAAATTCTAGTCAATATGGTGGAGCAACAATTACCCTTACCCATTTAGCACCTTTTGTTAGAGACAGTTATAATAGATATTTAGAAAAATATAAAAAACGCAAATTTAAAAAAGAAGATTGTGAAAAATATGCAAAAGAGGATTTAAAAAAAGAGATAGTTGATGGAGTACAAACTTTTCAATATCAAATCAATTCAATGACAACAACAAATGGACAAGCACCATTTTTGAGTGTATGTATGTATTTAGGAGAAACAGAAGAATACAAAGAAGAACTAGCAATGATTATTGAAGAAGTATTAAATCAAAGAATTCAAGGAATGAAAAATGAAAAAGGTGTATATATTACGCCAGCATTTCCAAAACTTTTATATGTCCTTGAAGAAGATAATATCCATAAAGATAGTAAATACTACTATTTAACAGAATTAGCAGCTAAATGTACTGCCAAAAGAATGGTTCCAGATTATATTTCTGAAAAAATCATGCTTCAATGTAAAATAGATAAAAATGGAAATGGCAATTGCTATCCATGTATGGGATGTCGTTCATTCTTAACCCCTTACGTAGATGAATCTGGAAAACCAAAATATTACGGAAGATTTAATCAAGGTGTTGTAACAATTAATCTAGTTGATGTAGCATTATCAAGCGATAAAAATATGGAAAATTTCTGGAACATTTTCGAAGAAAGACTAGAACTATGTCATAGAGCACTACAAATAAGACATAAAAGACTTAGTAAAGCAACTTCTGATGTAGCCCCAATATTATGGCAATATGGAGCATTAGCAAGACTTAAAAAAGGAGAAAGTATTCACGACTTATTACATAATGGTTATTCAACAATTTCTTTAGGTTACGCCGGATTATATGAATGTGTTAAATATATGACAGGACATAGTCATACTGATGGTGGTAAAGGAAAAGAATTTGGTTTGGCTGTCATGCAAAAAATGAACGATAAATGTAAGGAATGGAAAGAAGCCGAAAATATCGATTACAGCGTATATGGAACACCTATTGAATCAACAACTTATAAATTTGCAAAATGTTTAAAAGAAAGATTTGGAGTAATTAAAGGAATTACCGATCGTGATTATATTACTAATTCATATCATGTTCCAGTATTTGAAGAAATTGATGCTTTCTCTAAATTAAAATTAGAAAGTGAATTTCAAAAGTTAAGTCCTGGTGGAGCTATTTCTTATATTGAAACACCTAATTTAACTAATAATTTAGATGCTGTACTAGAAGTAATTAAGTTTATCTATGATAATATTATGTATGCTGAATTAAATACTAAATCTGACTATTGTCATGAATGTGGATATGACGGAGAAATACTTATTGATGATAATTTAGAATGGTATTGCCCAAATTGTGGTAATAGAAATCATGATAAATTAAGTGTTGCTAGAAGAACTTGTGGTTACATTGGAACTAATTTTTGGAATAAAGGAAGAACACAAGAAATAAAAGAAAGAGTAATTCATATAGATAATAAAGATGCTGAGGAATAAAAATGAGATATAACAAAATTAGAAAGATGGATATATCTAATGGTCCTGGTGTTAGAGTATCAATATTTATGCAAGGATGTGTATTTAATTGTAAAAATTGCTTTAATCCTGAAACTCACGATTTTAATGGAGGTAAAGAATTTTCAGATAAAACAATAGAAATGATATTAAATTTATGTAATAAAGATTATATTGTTGGTCTATCTATTTTAGGTGGAGAACCAATGCATCCTAAAAATATTGAAGGAACAACAAAATTAGCTAAAGCATTTAAAGAAAAATATCCAGATAAAAATATTTGGGTATGGACAGGATTTTTATATGATAAAGATTTAAAAAATAAAGAAGTTTTAAATTATATCGATGTTTTAGTTGACGGACAATATAAAGATGAATTACATAATCCAAAATTAAGATGGTGTGGATCATCTAATCAAAGAGTTATTAATGTTAAAAAAACAATATCAGAGAATAAAATAGTTTTATATGAAGAAAATTTAATAGGAGTATAATAATGAGATTAAGAGGATTTGAAATTGCTAAAGGATGGGAAGATAAAGATATCCACATTCCTGTTAGAAAAACTAAAGGTTCAGCAGCATATGATGTAGAAGCCGCCGAAGATATCATTATCCCTGCTTATAAACCAGGCGTAAAACCAACTTTAATACCTACCGGATTAAAAGCCTATTGCCAAGATGATGAATGGTATATGTTAGCTAACCGTAGCTCTGGACCTAAAAAAGGATTTGTAATGGCTAATAGTATTGGTATTGTAGATTCTGATTATTATGAAAACGAAACAAATGATGGCCATTTCTATTTTCAATATTTTAACTTTTTAGATCATGATTTAGAAGTTAAAAAAGGAGATGTTATTGGTCAAGTAATATTTCAAAAGTTTTTAGTAACTGATAATGATAGCGCTATAGGTAAACGCAGTGGTGGATTTGGTTCTACAGATAATAAATAAATTAACACCCTACATCTAAAATTATATTAATTAGGAGGAAAAATTGAAAAAAATCTTAAAAATACTTGAAATAATTATTATTTCATTAATAGGATTATTTACTATATTTATTTTTGAAGAAAGTATTAGACTAGAACATTATCCTAATTCAAAGCCATTAATAATCATTGATAAAATTATGTGCAGTAAAGATGACTGGATATGTTATGGTGATGATAAAAAATATACTGAAGAATATTATAGTATAGGTTTTTCTTTAAAAATGAATTATTATTTAGACAAAAATTCTAGTGAGGATAATCACATATATCAACTAACAGGAAAAGAATTTATGTTATTTAATAAATTTAGATTATGGACATGGGTCTCATAATAATAAATTATAACTAAAAGAGCAATAATGCTCTTTTTATTTATATAACGAAAAAGCACAACAAAAGTTGTACTTAATATTTAATACTATTAATTCTATTTATTACCCTATCGCGACCTAAAAGCCTCGTAATCTCATATAAATCAGGTGTCATATACTTACTAGTTAATGCCACTCTAATAACAGTAGATATATCAGCAACATTACCCTTATAATTATCAGGATTCTTCTTATAATCCTTCATATTTGCAGCATATCCCAATTCTAAAGATAATAATTTAATATTATCAAACCATTCTTCTTTATTATAATTTTCATTATAATATTTATCTATATATGTAGATAATATTTTCTTAATTTCATCTATATCATTAATTTTTTGCCATTCATAATTAACATCTTTAAAATATTCATCATACATATACCATATCTGACTCTTAACATCACTATAACTAGCATAATCTTTTCTAGGCTTTTCTTGACATCTCTCAATATTTAATATATCTATAGAATAATCCCTATACTTAGTTAATAATTTATTAAATTCTAAATCAAATTCCTTAGTATACTCCAATAACTTATCATATACCTCCAAAGCCGTAAGACTACTAATATAATTTTTAGATATATTAATTAATTTCTCCATATCATAAAGAGCACCACTCTTATTCATCTTACTAAATTGAAAATTAAAGTCTTCTATTTTCTTATCTGGATTAGCCATATGCCAATCTTCATAGTCACTATTTGTAATAATAGCCAAATACTCACGTACTGCTTGAAGAGGAATACCCTTTTGATAATAATAACTCATAGCAAATTCAGGATCTTTTCTTTTACTTATTTTTCTTACAATATTTCCCTCTTTCTTATTAAGTGGAGAAATATGTACATATTTAGGTCTCTCAAAACCAAATATATCAAATAACTGTAAATGTAATGGCATTGATGATAACCACTCATCACCTCTTATAACATGAGTAGTACCCATTAAATAATCATCTACTAAATGAGCAAAATGATATGTTGGTAACCCATCTTTTTTTATAATAGGAATATCTAAATCATATTCTGGAAAAACAACATCTCCTCTAATTTCATCATGACAAATAATATTCTTATCAGCATCACCCGGTGACTTTAATCTAATAACATATTCTTCATTATTTTTTATTCTTTCTATAGCATCTTCCACACTAACCATACGACATTTTGCATAATTACCATAGTAACCTATTCTCTGCTTTCTTTTAGCTTGTGTTTCTCTTAAATCAGCAATTTCTTCTTCAGTACAAAAACAAGGATATGCTTTTCCCTCTAAAATTAAATGCTTAGCAAAAGTCTGATATATTTCCTTACGTTTACTTTGAATATAAGGCCCATAATTACCAAATGAAGTATTTTCTGTTAAAGGACCCTCATCAAAACTAACACCATATTCCTTTAAACCATTAATTATTGTATTAATTCCATTATCAATAGTTCTTTCTGTATCAGTGTCTTCAATACGTAAATAAAAAACACCACCACTTTGTCTAGCATAAACACCATTAATAAAGCAAGAAAGTAAAGCACCAATATGAATAAATCCCGTCGGACTAGGAGCATATCTCGTTACCATTGCCCCATCTTTTAAATTCCTTCTAGGATACTCTCTTTCATAATCCTCTATTGTTTTCGTTATATTTGGAAATATAACATCTGCTAAATCTTTATTTGTCATATTACACCATCCTTTAAATCTCATATATATTTAAACATTTTTAATTATATTAGTCAATATTTTATTATTAAAAACAAAAACCCTTTAAAAAAGGGAATATTTTTATTGGTTGCCCCAGCTAGATTCGAACTAGCGATAATGGAGTCAGAGTCCATTGCCTTACCACTTGGCCATGGGGCATTAACAATATGAATTATACCACATTAATAAACTAAAAAAAAGACTAAATATTAATTTAGTCCAAAAAATTAAAAACAAAAATATTTAACAAGAACAATAATAGCAATTACTACCCTATATATAGCAAAAATACTAAAATCATGATTCTTAATATATTTAAGTAAAAATTTAATTGATAAAATACCTACAATAAATGAAGTTAATATACCTACAATTACTTCCGTAGTAAATACTAAATCACCTATCTTTAATATAGCTGCCCCTGCTATAATAGGAACAGACAATAAAAACGTAAATTTAGTTATACTTTCTTTAGATATACCTAATAACCTACCTGTAAGAATCGTTGTACCACTACGAGAGAATCCTGGTATAATAGCTAAAGCTTGAGACAATCCAACCAAAGAAGCTTGTTTTAAACTCATATGTTCAAAATCTGTTTCTTTTTGATAATGCTCACTAGCCCACTTATCACCCAAATAAATCAATACACCCATTATTCCTAAAGCACTAGCAATCAACCATATCTTATTTCTAAAAACATTTTCAACCATATCATCAAGTATAAATCCTAACAAAGCCCCTGGTATCGTAGCAATAACTAAATACCAAAACATTCTATTATTTAAATAATCATCTTTCTTATTACTTTTCTTAAATAATTTATTAATCATTCCTATAAATAAATTCCACCAGTCTTTAAAAAACACTACTAAAACAGCCAAAAGTGTTCCAAAATGAAGTGCCACATCAAAAGCCATTGAAGACTCAGTCCATCCTAAAAGATATGGAACTAATATCAAATGAGCAGAAGATGATATAGGTAAAAACTCTCCAATCCCTTGTATTATTCCTAAAACAATACTCTTTAACATAATTAACCTCCTACATAACTTTATGTTATTTATTTCTTTTCTTCCATAAATTCTAATAAACCAATAAACATATTAATATATTTAGGTTCCAATTTATCCCTTTTTAACTTTCTTAACAATATTCTTTTCTTTTTAATAGGTAAATCATTAAAAATAGCCTTATCTATCTTCATTTTTAAAACAGTCTCTATTTCCAAATCTTCCAATATATCAGCAATCTCTTCATATATTTTACTATATGTCTCTATTTCTAAATTATCCCCTATAATATGTACTCTAACCTTAGCACCATCAAAAATATTATTTACATTAACAACTAAATCATTATTATCTATTTCAAAAGAAGAATCAACTTTTGTACCATTAACATAAACTATAACATTCATAGGATTATTCATATTTCTAAACCTTAACTTATAATTCCTATTTGGTAATCTATATACTCCTTCTTTTTTCTCTATACTAAAAGAATACCCATCATCAACCTTATCCAAGAAAAATTTCAATATAGAATAAACCTTATCACGATATCTATAACTAATACCATCATCCTCATATAATTCAAATGAACTAGAAAGACCATTTTCTGGAGAAAAAATTTCAATTTCCATATTAGAAGGAACTTCACAACCATCATCTAAAGATAATGGAATTATACTACCAGCACTAACAAATACAGGATACTCTTCATCCTTATAAAAATTAGTATAGTACTTATTACCAATAAACTTCTTTCCAGAATCATATTCATACCAAATACCACTCGGTAAAAAAATTCTCTTTACTACTCTATTCATAACAGTATTCTTCTTTTTAGTAATAGGACAAATCAAAAAACTATTACCAAAAAAATACTCATTCTTATAATCAGATTCATCATATATCTTTGGATATTTATAATATAATGGTTTTAATATAGAACTACCATATTTATAATATTTATAAGCCTCATTATATATATATGGAATTAATTTATTTCTAAACTGCATATATTTCCTAATAACAGATAAATTCAAATAATTCCATTTCCAAGGTTCTCTCTTATAATATTTACCACCATCTGAAGCTAAAATAAATATAGGACTAAATACACCAAATTGAATATATCTAATAAATAACTCACTATTTTCAACACCACCATAATATCCACCAATAGCATTAGCAATAAAACATCCCCCTATATTAGATATAGAATAATTATAACTAGGCAATACACTAAGAAGACTCCAAGAAACCTTCGTCTTACCTGTAAAAATAATTGGATATCTATGAATAGCTACACCATGATTCAAAGACATAACTAATCCTCTTCTAGATAAAGCACTATCACAATAATGAATATGAGCTAAACTCCAAAGAATATTTTTATCTTTCATATCCCCACAATCTACATTAAAAAGATTAATACCATATTTATTAATATTTCTAACAACTAAATTAATATAAACTGCCATAGTTTGATTAGATACCGGTAAAAAACTAACATTATCAGAAGAAGAGGCAATATATTTATTAGCATCTTCAAACAAAGGATCTCCCATCTTTATACCTAATGTAGGATTAATAGTAACACCAAAATTAATTTTCTTATCAGAAAAATATTTGCCCAAAACATTTAAATCATAATTATTTCTATTAAAAGAATAATTACAATTATTATCATGCCACTTCTCTCCTAACATAAACACAGATATTGGAATATCATTTTCTCTAAATTTTCTAATAACATTATCAATATCATACATATTATAATTATCATTCTTATACCACCAAGAACCAAGAGCATATCTAGGTATCAATTCGGGCTTACCAGTAAGCAAAAAATAATCATCCATAGCAAGACCTAAATCATTCTTATACATAAATAGATATATATCAATTACTCCACTCTCTCTAGCTACCAAATTACCATTATCAATAATTAAATTACTAGAATCATCTAAAGCCACAAATCCATCACTAGAACAAAGACCCTTATTTAATTTAAAATTCTTAGTATCAATATCTTCCAGAGAATAAGATATAGCCCCCATATTTCTAACCTCAGGATGACCATAATACCATTCTTTATCAGAATTATTTAACTTACAAACCAAACTAGAAGAAGAAAAAGACTTACCCTTAATATATGTTAAAGTAAAATAATCAGTTATTATTTTAAGCATTCTTTCATCCTCTTCACGAGTAAAATTAAATTTAGAAAAAGCCCTATTAATAACTAAACTAGTAGCTCTATTTTCAAAAGTACCATTTTTATTATATTCTAACCTAATTAACCTAGGAGTTAATACTGTAAATCTATACGTATTACCACTTATAACCATACTAGGATCAGAAACTAAATTTTTAGAATTTTTAACAAAATATGAAAATAAATCCGCCATAATTTCACCCTTAATTCTTTTACCTAATTATATCATAATTTATAATAATTTACTATAATTCTTCAAATTCCATCTTTTTCTTTTTCTTCTTTTTATTATTCTTATCATTTAATTCTTCCTTAGCATCCTTAATAGGTAATTCCTCCTTATTGTAATTATTATCTTCTAACTCATTACTAATATCTTTATCTAAATCATTATTATCTTCTTTTATAACAACTACATCATTATCTCTAACAATATTTCTCTTTTTACTTTTATTTTTCTTTATAACTAAAGCTACTAATAACAATAAGAAAATAATCACAATCGTACCCAATAACACTAAAACATATAAATAATAAGTATGAGCCATATCTTTATAAAAATCAACCTCTTCACTATTATGTTTCTGAACCGTGTTCTCAACAACATCAAATTGATATAAACTCTCACTACCATTCAAAGTATTTACAGCATAAAACAAATAATATTTAGAATTATTACTAGCAGAAAAAGTATTTTTTAATATTTTTGATTCTCGAGGACTAAATATATATCCCTCTAACTCATCATCTAAATATTTAAAATTAACTTTTTTATAATCACTATTACTTAATTCTTTATTAGTAATATATAAACTTATTCCCCCAAATTTATATTCCCTATATAAAGAATATTTACCATCATTATATAAATAATAATCATAGTTAAGATTCTCATCTTTTAATAAAACAATAGTATATTTAGTAATATCACTAGTATAAGCTAAAACATCCTCTCCATCAATATTAAGAGTAGTCTCTTTAAAAGTTGTATTAGGTAACTCCTTAACATCATTCTTTCTAACAACAGTATATTTTTTATTACCAATAGTCACATATATAGGATCAAGTTCTAAAACATTAACCTTTATTTTATATATCTTTTCTGTTCCATTTTCAGCCGTAACCTTTACCTCTAAAACATTTTCTCCCTCTAAAACAGTTTGTTCACCAATACCTTTTATACTAGATTTATTATCTTCTAAAGTAGCTTTTACTAAAACCTTTTCCACTCCATTAGGAACATCTACCGTATATTCCAAAGTATTCTTATCAAATTTTTCTTTAAATTGATATCCCTCAATTGATAAAGATTTTAAATAATTATTACTAGAATAACTTTTTGGAGGAATAACAGCCGGCACACGTACCGTAATTGAAATACTTTTATCTTGAATATTCCTCCAAGCATCAGACGAAGTATCTATTAATCTAACTCCTTTAGAAGTACAAGTTACCACACCTGAAGAAGAAGGAGTAAAACTATAAGTATATGTCTTAGAATAAACATTATTACTAGTATTATCAAAATTTAAATCTATTCCCCCGTTTACAGAAGCCCCACTACATTTTAACGTTCCTTCAATAAAGAAAATAGGATTTTCAGATGATATTTGAACACTAACCTTTACATTATTACCCTTAGTAATACTATAACTTGAACTATTAATACTAATACCTAAAGCATCAACTCTACTAATGAAAGCAAAAAACATAACAAATAACAATAACTTCTTTTTCATTTTTTCCTACCCTTCTATCTTAGCATAACCATACCAATCTCTCAATATACTAGCAGCATCTAACTTATCAATAACACCATCTTTATTAACATCAGCAGCCACTTTATATACACCATCATAATTAACATATTTATAATATTGTCTTAAAACAGATGCAGCATCTAACTTATCAATAACACCATCACCATTTATATCACCATAAATAATAACTTCAAAATTTGCTTCTTCATCACCACTTTTAATATTTACTTTATCACCTGTTTTAAAAATACCACTTACCTTAGAGTTACCCTTAGCATCAAATATTTTTACCAATGTAGCATTTATTGAAGAAATATTATTAATCAAACTATCTATAGTAGTATTAGCCTTAATACCACTTATATATTTATCATTATGCTTAACACCACTATTACTTAACAAATATGAAATACTAGGACTTTTCCTCAATATATTAATCTTATAATTATTTGAAGAAGAAATATTAAACTCATTATTTCCCACAATCAAATTTACCTCATTATCCTTTTTAGTATTATCACTTAAATAATAAGTTATTATAATTTTATCCACTTCAAAAGGAACTTCTAAATCATAAGTATAAACTTCCAAAGAAAAATCAAAATCTATTTTATCAATAGTAATATTCTTAATTACATTATCCTCCTCAACATCTATCTCTTGATTTGGTTTAATAATTCTAATTTTATATTCAAAAGTATTACCATTACCTGCTGTAACCTTTAATACAAAATCATTATTACCATTTTTTAAATTATTATCCCCAATAACATTAACCCTAGCTTGAGAATTAATCACAGCATAATCAAATACAACATTACTTACATCGGCAGAAACAGTAACTTCATAGTTTTCCTTTTTATAATTAAATCCTTCAATCTCACTACCATTAACACTAATACTCTTTAAATAATAATTAGGATTACCAGGATTTGGTTTACTTACTTTAGTACTAGGCATATTTTTATAAACAGGAATTATAAAAGTTAAAGCCTCATCTATAGCACCCGTTTTATAATATGAACTATATACTTTATTTCCTTCCGTCAAAGGTGCTGTTAAATTTTGCATATATTGATGTGTATATCTTCCTTCAGAAACCGATACTGCAAACTTTTGAAAATAAAGAGTATCCTGTCCAATAGAAATATAATCATTAGCCAAAAACTGTGCCCCACCTTTAATTGCTTTTTCCGGAGTATTCCAAGGTCTTCCATAAGATGTCTGCCCCGCACTACTTCCTAAACTACCAGCCCATAACATTCCTTGCCTTTGAGGATTAGTACCAGTTGCCCTTATATTAAAGAAATTAAATACCGTATAATTTTGACCATTATATTCTACAGAAGAAGAGTTATTTCCCTCTTGAATTATTCTTGATGCTAAATGAGACGGACTAACATTATAATCTGAACCATATTTAACAAAATCAATAGCAAAATTATATTTATTATCTTCACCATAAAAATTATTATAAATATTTGGCATAAAAGTTCCATCCAACATTGCTCTTATTAAATTCTCAGTTTGATAAGTAGGTTGAAAAGATAAAACCTCATACATAAATATATCTCTCTCTGTCAAAAAATTTCTAGGATCCATATAATATTTAATTGCATCTTCTGAAGCATACCACCAATTAGTCTCTGTAGTATGTCGATAATATGTATCTGTCTCCCAATTATAACTTTTACTATATGTAGCCCTATACTCATCAGAAAAAGTATAATATACTAAGTTTCTACCTGCCACATTTTCATTAGCAATAACATCATTCCAATCCAATCCTGTATTCAGTATTCTAAATCTCCAATTAGGATGAATTCTATGAAGTGCCAACAAAGGTTCAATATAACTTTGAGGTATACCCATATTACTTAAATATTTACTAAAATCATCAATTTCTTCATCACTTACATTAAAAGTATTCTTCTTATATGTAAAATCAGAACAAACATATCCCTCTTGATTACCAATCTTAACCTTACTCCATTTATCACAATCATCATCACTACCAGTATTATCTTCTAAAACAGTCATCTCAGTATCACAAGTCAATTCAGAAATAATATTACCACTAGAAACATAACTATCACGACGAAAACGTACCGTTCTAACTACATCCCCACAATAAACATAAGCTTTATTCTGATTATTAGCTACAGCATTACTCTCATAGTCATAATAAATATATTTACCACAAGAATATCCCTCTTTATCAAGATCATACCTAATTTTATACCAAGTTCCACATTCACCAAAATTACCAGCATTGTTATCAAGTATAGTAACAGCCTTGTTGCAAGATAAAGTTGTTAAATAATCACTACTACCAATAGAAGGCCTAACATATAAACTACTATTACCCGTAGCATTACAATTAACAAAACCAGTCTTTACAGCCAAAACATTATTCATAAATAACAAAAATATCAAAATTGTAAATATTAAATAATACTTTCTTTTCATAATATCCTACCCTTATACCATATTATAACAAATTAAAAAGTTTTTTACCATCATATTTTCTCATTTTACATAAATTTATTGACATAAAAAATATATCCTATATAATAATCTCATCAAGGAGGAAAAATGACAAACTTTATCATAGCCCAAATTATATCCATAATTAGCGGAATATTTTTAATAACAGGTATTCGCAGTAAAGAAAAAAAGAAATTCTTAATATTAAATTCTATGTCTAATCTAGCCGGATTCTTATCACTAATATTACTAAGTGCCTACTCAGCATGTATAGGACCCATAGTTTTAACAATTCAAGCTATCATTTCATATATATATGAAAACAAAGGAAAGAAAACACCAAAAATATTTAACTACTTATTCCCTATCTTAAATATCCTAGGAGGTATATTTACAATAACATCACCACTTAGCCTACTACCAATCTTATCTAGTACACTAGCTAGCATAATGCTTACATCAAAAGACATGAAAACATCAAGAAAAATAAATCTAGCCTCATCCATATTAGCATTACCTTACCTAATAGTAAATAAAGCATATGTATCCGCCATTATATTTACCTCATCATTTATAAACACATTAGAAGCTATTTATAAATTAGATTACAAAGGAAAGAAAAATATTATAAATATAAAACAAGACCCCAAAACAGAAACTACTGAAGTAACAGATAAAGAACCAAATAACAATTATACATATGATAATACTTATACTTACGACGAAAACATTAATGAAGAAATTACCAATCAAAATAGACATAACTACACAAGAAGAAAAAAGAGATTTTGAAATATCTTTTAATGTTTTACATGTAATAATTCTTTTGCTACATCTCCATATGGAACACCAATATAATTAGAATAAATTCCTTTCAAAACCTTATTTTGATAACTACTTCTTCTTTTAGATTTATTATCTATCTTATATACAGAATTCATTCTCTTTCTCTTAATATCAGCAGTAATTGGTATATATTTCTTAGAATTACCACCACCACTAATACATCCACCTTCACAAGCCATTACTTCAACAATATCATATTGTTTGCCATCTTTTATTTTATCTAAAATTTTTTTAGCATCCCCTGTACCATTAACTATAGCCAAAGATAAATCATAATCTTTTATTTTAATATGACACTCTTTTATATCATCAAGTCCCCTTACAGAAGTAAAATTTAAGTATTTCTTAGCTACATTCTTTTTAGTCAATTCATAGTATACATATCTTATAATAGATTCCATAACTCCACCAGAATTACAAAAAATATTACCAGAAGATGTACCATATATTTTATCAACTTTCATATTTTTCAATAATTTAAAATCAATACTTTCTTCACGTATCCACATAGCAAGTTCTCTCATAGTAATTGCATAATCAACATCATCTGTCTTAGTTATTTCTTCCTTTTTAGCCGTACAAGGAACAACTGCCACAACAACAGTGTCCTTATCATACAAACAATTCTTAATAACACTACCAAGCATTAATATAGGACTCTTAGAAGTAGATAAATTATTTTTATATGTAGGATAAAATTCACATATATATTTAACCCAAGCTGGACAACAGCTAGTAAACAAAGGTTCCTTTATATTATTTTTTAATCTATATATTAGCTCATTCCCTTCTTCAATAATAGTTAAATCCGCTCCAAAAGTCGTATCATAAACCTTATATGCTCCCATCATATTTAAAAAAGTAACTATCTTACCCATAACATTAACACCAGGTTTTAGTCCAAATTCATCCCCCAAAGTAACCCTCAAAGCAGGAGCTATTTGAAATATTACCATCTTACCTTTATTTAATTCATTAATTACCTTTTTATAATCTAATACTTCACTTAAAGCATTATAAGGACAAACCATAATACAACTTCCACAATTAATACATTTAGGTTTATCAGCATGCTCCATATCATAATGATCATATACACCTATTCTAAAATTACATACACCCTTACAAGCTCCACAATTAACACATTTCTTATTATCTCTTTTTATACATATATTATCTTTACTTATAGGAACTCTTTTCTCATACTCTATTTTTTTCATTTACCGCATATTTATAGGAACTTGTTACCATATCCTCTAATCCAAGATACGCTTCCCAATCAAGTTTTTCCTTAGCATAACTTACATCAGCATAACAAGAATCTATATCCCCTTTTCTTCTATCTTTTATTTGATATGGTATTTTAACATTATTATATTTTTCAAAAGAAGAAACCATATCTAAAACCGTAAAACATTCTCCTCTTCCTAAATTAAAATAATCTAAAACTGGTTGTTTATCAATATATAGAAGAGCTTTAATATGACCAAGAGCAAGATCAGTAACATGAATATAATCTCTAGCCCCAGTACCATCATGAGTGTTATAATCATTACCAAAAACATTAAGATGATCTAATTCACCAGTAGCTACCTTAACAATATAAGGCATCAAATTATTAGGTATTCCATTAGGTTCCTCCCCAATTAAATAGGTAGAATCAGCTCCAACAGGATTAAAGTATCTAAGTATAGCAATAGACCAACTATTATCAGAAACATATACATCATTTAATATTCCCTCTATATAAAGCTTAGTCCTACCATAAGGATTAGTTACAGATAAATTACTATCTTCTTTAATTGGTAAACTACGAGGATTACCATATACCGTAGCACTTGATGAAAATACTAACTTCTTAACACTAAATTCCGTCATTACTTCTAACAATGATAAAGTTGAATCAATATTATTTCTAAAATACATAAGTGGCTTTTCAACAGATTCCCCTACAGCCTTATAACCAGCAAAATGTATAACAGCATCTATTTTATTTTCATGAAATATTTTTCTTAATATATCTTTATTACATACATCCCCCTCATAAAAAGTAACCGATTTCCCCGTAATTTCTTTTATTCTATCCAAAACCACAGGTTTTGAATTACTAAAGTCATCTACAATAACAACATCATACCCATTCCTAATAAGTTCAACAACTGTATGACTTCCAATATATCCACATCCTCCGGTAACTAATATTCTCACTTTTTCACATCCTCTCTTTAACCCTATCTTATAATAATTATAAAATAATAATATTAAAAAGTAAACATAATAAAAAATAAAGATAGTGTTTCCAAAACGGGGAGATATAAAACAAACTTTCATAAATAAAAAACACTAATCATCTTTTAAAACAATTAGTATTTTTATTAATTAAACATGTTTAATATTCGTATAATCTGATATTTCCTTATTTGTAGTTACCAAATCAGAAACACTCAAATCATGAATATCATTATGTGATGTAATTCTAGCAAATGTTCTTAATTCTTCATTCGTAGCATTAAAGAAATTAGCAAGTCTCTGTGAAGAAATATCGATTTTCAAACGACTTCTTAAATCATCATCTTGAGTAGCTACCCCGACAGGACATTTACCTGTTTGACAAATTCTATATTGCTGACAAGCTATAGCAATCATTGCACTTGTACCAATAGCAATAGCATTTGCTCCCATAGCAATAGCTTTAGCAAAATCTGAAGATACTCTTAAACCACCAGTTATATTTAATTCAATATCTAAATTATGTTCATCTAAATATTTTCTTGCTCTATACAAAGCATATATTGTTGGAACAGAGGTAGAATCCTTAATTATTTTAGGACTTGCTGCTGTTGCACCACCACGACCATCAATAGTTATAAAATCTGGATTAGCATAAGCAATATACTCTAAATCTTCTTCAATATGACCAGCAGCAATCTTTATTCCTATTGGTCTTCCTTCACTTCTCTCTCTTAATTCATCAACAAAGTTTTTCAAATCTTCTTTAGTTTTTATATTAGAAAATTTTGAAGGACTTATTATATCTTCACCTACTTTTTTACCTCTTATTTTAGCAATATCTTCCGTTACTTTTTCTTTAGGTAAATGACCTCCCATACCTGGTTTAGTACCTTGTCCTATTTTTATTTCAATAGCATCACTATTCTTTAAATTATCATCTGTAACACTATACATATTAGGTACAATTTCAAATATATATTTATAAGAATTTTCTCTTTCCTCAGGCAAAATACCACCTTCGCCACTACACATAGCCGTATTTACCATACTACTACCCTTAGCTAAAGAAATCTTAGCCTCTTTTGATAAAGCACCATAAGACATATGTGTAACATATACAGGCGTATCTATTACCAAAGGCTTTTTAGCTTTATGACCAATAATTGTTTTTAATGATATTTCATCTGACTCTAAAAGAGGCATAGGATTAAGCCCACAACCAAGTATTAAAATATCTGACCATGAAATAACCTTTTGACTTGTACCCATAGCACTAATAATACTTTTTCCCGTTTTAGCCATTTCTCTTATATCATCTAGATTTTTTTCAAATTCATCATTATATCTCTCATATTCTTTTAAATATGACTCAATACTAGTAGAATTATTTTCTTTCTTATTATCTAAAAATTTATTAAATTCAGTATTATCATTAGAAGTATCTTCAATTAGTACAAACATACTCTTAGGAGCCATACATAAAGGACAAACCCAATCATCAGGTAAGTCTTCAAACTTAACTCCTTCTACTGCTTCATCATAAATATGTCCACATATTGTACATTTATATTTCTTCATAACACTCCTAATAATTTTCTGCCTTTATTTCAAAGAATGCCTTTTTAGCACCACATACAGCACACATTTCTGGAGCTTTCTTACCTATAACAATATGTCCACATTTACGACATTTCCAAATTCTATCTCCATCTTTTGAAAATACTAATTCATTCTTAACATTATCTAATAATTTTAAATATCTCTCTTCATGTTCCTTTTCAATTTTAGCAACACTATCAAACAAAAAGGCTAATCTTGTAAATCCCTCTTCCTTAGCTGTTTTAGCAAATTCAGCATACATGTCTGTCCATTCGTAATTTTCACCATCAGCAGCCATTTTTAAGTTAAGAGAAGTATCTAATAAGTCACCACCCATCATTTCTTTAAACCATAATTTAGCATGTTCCATTTCATTTTGAGCAGTTTCTTCAAATAAAGCAGCAATTTGTTCATAACCTTCTTCTCTTGCACGAGAAGCAAAATAAGTATATTTATTTCTTGCTTGTGACTCTCCTGCAAATGCTTTTTGTAAATTTTCATAAGTTTTACTATTTTTTAATTCCATTATTTTTTCCTTCCTTTCCTAAACAATTACTACATATACCAGTATATTTTATTTCATAATCATTTATGACAAACATATCACTCTTCATAATATCAAAATTAACATCTTCAAATATATCTATAATTTTATGACAGTAATCACATATAAAATGATTATGCCTACATTTTTTATTATCATATCTATCCATATTAATTTTCTTATCACTAATTTTAATAATTCTATCATTTTCAGACAATTCCTTTAAAATTCTATATACAGTACCAAGTGATATATTATCAATAGTCTTTCTAGATATATCATATATTTGATAAGCTGTTAAATGTTCACAACTATTATTTACTATATCTAGAACTAGTTCTTTCTGCCTTGTATTTCTCAAAATATACCTCCTTAATAGTAATCATTATCATTAATATATAGTAAAAAAAAAGAAAAGTCAAGTAAAAATAAAAATTTACATAAAAAAAAAATATTGGCAACGACTTATTTTCGCATTCACTATCTTCAGCGTATGAAGTGCTTAA
>OIEH01000123.1_pt1 | contig 54034 bp, 44 predicted proteins | sample 1604811 | NCBI WGS metagenome assembly OIEH01 (sample SAMN01760945, study PRJEB22395) | human gut metagenome | reverse complement strand
CAGATTATAGAACACCGGCAGTTTAGTCCCGGCTTCAAGGGAATCTTCTTTGCGGTATCCAAGAGTTTGCTGGAGACATTGCCTAAAGTAGGCAATCTGCTTGCATTGTTTTTCTATCTGAAAGATTATCCTTGTTTTAGCCTGACTCCGAACGAGCAGCGCACGGTGCAGGAATATCATACGTTTATCAGAAAGAGGTTGAGGAGTAAAGGGGATCTGTATCGCAGGGAGGTCGTGCTCGGACTGATGCAGGGTTTCTTTTTTGAACTGTGCAATATCTTTAACAATCATGCGCCTGCAGCCACTGCTTCGGTGAAGTCGAAAAGCCGGAAAGAATATATCTTTGAACGTTTCTATGAAACGCTGGTAGAATCTTATCAATCAGAACGTAGTGTGAAGTTTTATGCTGACCAGCTGTGTCTGACACCGAAACATCTTTCCGGAGTTGTGAAGGAGGTGAGCGGAAAGACCGTAGGTGAGTGGATCGATGAGTTTGTGATTTTGGAAGCAAAAGCACTTCTGAACTCCTCAAGCATGAATATACAGGAGATAGCTGACCGCTTGAACTTTGCCAACCAGTCCTTCTTCGGGAAATATTTTAAGCATTATACGGGGATGTCTCCCAAAGAATATCGGAAGAACCGATAATGTGTTTACAAAACTCCGGAGCGTACGCGGCTCAAGGTCTCCGGTGTCATCAGCAGGTAAGAGGCTATGTATGCCAAAGGAGCGCGTTTGATGATTTCCGGATGCGTTTCGAGCAGGAGATTATAGCGTTCGCGGGCGGATTCAAAGCGCCAGGAATCAGCTTTGACTTGCGATACAATTAAAGAGTATTCCAATATTTTCTGATAGAACATATTGATTTCCCAATTTTCTCTCGCCAGCTTCTGTATCATGTCGCGGGGGAAAAGGTAGATAATGGAAGGTTCCAGTGTCTCCACTATAAGCCGGGTAGGTACTTGCTTCAAGAAGCTTTCAATGCACATCACGATACATCCTTCGTAAGAGAAATGCTCGGTAACGTCTTTCCCGTTTTTGTAGTAGTATTGTCTGAGCATACCTTTACCGACGAATACAATTTCGTGAGCGACCTCTCCCTCATTCAGTGCAATGGCTCCTTTGGGAAACTCTTCACGGATCAGTATACTTTCTATCTGCCGTCTTCCCTCTATACTCATTTCCGGAAAGCGGGAATTTACAACGGCATTTACAGTTTCTCTTAACAATGTATCCATGTCTTTTTTGTTTTGGTGTGTGCAAAAATACTAAAAACGGTTGATATAAATCAATTGCAGCACAAAAAAGATGTATATTTGTTATTAAATCAAGATATAGAAAAGATTATGAATAAGATAATAGGATTGGCAGTATTGCTGCTATGCGTTTGTGGCTGTGCGAAGGATGATGATGCGATTTATTATCCGGTAGGCAATGTGGATATTGAAAGGGGGGGGGTCGCTCTGGAAGATGGAAAGGGAGAATTGGTAGCCGGGAGTTATAATGAGGAGGATTATGTGCTGGATACGCTGGCGCAGTATCCGGGAGATCCTACTCTTGGCAAACTGACGTTTATGATTGATCTGAAGAATCAGTTGGCGAGACAGGAAGCTGACGGATTTAACGGAATCGGTAAATCGGGATTGACAATGAGTCTGGGATATAAGAATGGTGACTATCCGTCGGAGAGCCAGATACCTGTTTATACTTCTCCTGATGTAACTGCTACGTATGCGGTTAAACTCCGTTTAAAAGGGGAGCTTGTTTTGGCAGGAGATGAATGGATGATTGATTACATTTATGTGCAATTGGCTGGCTTATTTCAACCTTATCCGCCTGCGTCCTTTCCCGAAGTGTTTATGTGTAAAGGTGGTGAGCAGCCATTTGCTGCTTTTGACTCTTTCCGTAGGACTTGGACATTTGATATTACTTATAACCGTTCCGGCCTTTCTTTCAGTCAGTTATATTTCAATTTGTTCTTGAATCTGGCAGGACAGAAACGGGAAGAGAGAATTAGGTTGAGGATTGATAAAGAATCTTTCTTTGAGGTGTATAAATTAAACGAGGAAATGAATTGATTCATTTCCTCGTTGTGTAGTGGGTACGAGAATCGAACTCGTATTACATGCGTGAGAGGCATGTGTCCTAACCGTTAGACGAATCCACCGGCTGTTTGCGGAAGCGGGGGGATTCGAACCCCCGGTACAGTTACCCGTACGTCAGTTTAGCAAACTGGTGGTTTCAGCCACTCACCCACACTTCCTTAAACCTGCATTGTTTCTCAAATGCGGTGCAAATGTATGGGAAACTTTTGGACTATGCAAATCTTTCCATCATATTTTTTTCTGACTTTTTTCACAAAAAGATGTAATCTGTTAAAAGTCAAAAGCAAAGGGAGAAAAAAAAGATTTAAGAAAAGCATCAGGGATTAAGTTTGAATCCCTTTTTCTTTATTTGACTCACATCAATCTCTCTTTTCACCTCTTTGCGTATCTTTGCGCGATTTTTCATCACCGTGTCTCAAACACATACGAAATGGTACATCAGGAAAGCTTGAAAAAGCGGCTTGCAAAGCTTGCTGCCCCCATCTTTATAGAAACCCTGCTCATCATGATGCTGGGCGCCGTGGATACTATTATGCTGAGTCGCCACTCCGACAGCAGTGTGGCTGCCGTCGGAGTAGTCAACCAAATTATTATGCTTACCTTTCTTGTGTTCGAGGTCATTAATCTCGGTACGTCCGTTCTTTGCTCCCAATATCTTGGCGCCCGCCTGCAAAAGAAAGTGGTACAAGTGGTCGGTGTTTCAATCCTTGTGAACATAGTGGTAGGCGTATCCGTCAGCCTGCTCCTTTTCTTTGGTGCCGGGCCTATCCTGCGCCTAATGGGACTGACTTCCGAACTGATGACTGACGGCATGGACTATATGCGTATTGTAGGCGCTTTCGCCTTCTTCCAAGCCATCTCACTAACACTTTCCGCCTCCCTGCGCAGTGCCAATAAAGCCATTTACCCGATGCTGGTAACCGTTGTTGTCAACATTCTCAATATTATAGGTAACTATTCCCTCATCTTCGGGCAGTTCGGTTTTCCCGAACTGGGTGTGGAAGGTGCTGCCATTTCCACCGCTTTCAGCCGTGGCGTGTCTATGGTTCTCCTGTTCATCATCCTGTTCCGCAAGCATATCCACCGCTTCCCCATTGCCTATTTCCGTCCGTTCCCGTGGATAGAACTGAAAAATCTGATGAAGGTGGGACTCCCTTCTGCCGGCGAACAACTTTCTTACAGTTCTTCGCAAGTAGTGATTACCTTCTTCATCAATATGCTGGGCGTCGAAGCTCTTGCCACACGCACCTATTGTGTCAATATCATCATGTTTGCCTATCTGTTCAGCATCTCCATGGCGCAGGGTGGTGCCATTTGCATCGGGCATCTCATCGGAGAAAAGAAACCTCATGCCGCTTTCCTCATGGGTAAATATGTTATGAAGAAATCCGTCATGATCACCGTTATACTCTCCACCATCCTTGCTATATTCGGAAACACGATCTTCCATTGGCTTACTACCAATGAAGAAATCATCCGGCTCGGAACCACCATCCTCATCATCGACGTCATTCTCGAAATCGGACGTCCCATCAATATCTTTGCAACCAACGCCTTGCGTGCTGCCGGAGATGTTACCTATCCTTTCTATGTCGGCCTGGTAGTTCAGTGGAGCGTTGCCGTCGGCTTGGGCTACATCATCGGTATCCCTCTGGAGTGGGGCATCTGCGGTATGTGGGTCGCCTTCTTGCTGGACGAGAACATCCGTGGAGCCATCTTCGTAAAACGCTGGTACAGTATGAAGTGGACGACAAAAGGGTTTGTTAAGTGATTAGCGGTTAGTAATCACTTAATAAGATTTGATATAAATCAAATCTTTTATACCTTTGTCCCCGGAAACAGTTACAGAAACCAGCGAACAATTATGGATACATTATTAAAAGAGACAGTTAATGCCACTGTGAACTCCCGTTATCCGGGCATGGCACCTGAAGGTAGAAAACTGATAGAAGATATTCTGATCCGCAAAGAGCTGGAAAAGGGTGAACTCTTATTCAAGGAGGGACAAGTCTGCCACCACATGGTATTTGTTGGAAAAGGCATGATGCGCCAATTCTATTACAAAAACGGTAAGGACGTCACCGAACACTTTTCCTACGAGGGTTGTGTCATCATCTGCATCGAAAGCACCCTGAAACAAGAACCGACCCGCCTGATGGCAGAGGCCCTGGAGCCTTGTACAGTCTACCTTCTCCCCTACGACAAATTCATGAGATTGACTGAAATCTCCTGGGAAATCAATATGTTCTATCGCAAGATACTGGAATATTCACTCATAGTATCCCAGGTGAAAGCTGACTCCTGGAGGTTCGAAACAGCACGCGAACGCTACAATATGCTGATGCACACCCACCCGGAAGTCATCAAACGGGCACCATTATCACATATCGCATCTTATTTGCTGATGACACCCGAAACTCTCAGCCGTGTTCGCGCGGGGATATTGTAAGAAATACGATAAGAATATTCAATTTTTGATTTATATCAAATCATTTTTCCCTGAAACTCTCTACCTTTGCGCCATCAGAAAAGAAATAGAATTAGTTTTTATAGGTAAAAGAGATTAGTTTTTAGGGTATAAATTAAAAAAGAGGTAACAACTGAGTAAGGTTGTTGCCTCTTTTTTCGTTTACACTACAAAAATCATTTAAAAAACATGTAATGATGCAAATTAATTTATATATTTGTACGGATGGAAATGAAGACACACGTATCACTGTTGAAAACAATATTGTTTCTTACCCTTGTACTGGTCGGATGCCAGGGAAGTTCAGATAAAGAGACACCTCCGGTAGAGCTACCACAAGAACTATTCCGGGATGGAGATATCGCTTTCAGAAGAGGAACAGGGATTACCAGTAGAGTGGTGTTGGCTGCAGACCGGGAAGGTGCTTATTCGCATACCGGCATCCTGAAAAAGAAAGCCGGACAATGGTATGTGATACATGCCGTGCCTGGTGAACCGGATTTTAAGGACGACCCTGACCGTGTAAAAATGGAAACCGTAGAAGTATTCTTTGAGAAAAGAAAAGCTGTTAACGGGGCTATCATGCGTGTATCAGGGGATTCGGTAGCCAGATACCGGGCAGCAACTCACGCGGAACAGCTTTATGCGAGCCATGTGTTATTCGATCATGATTATGATTTGGCAGACACCACCAAGATGTATTGCACGGAGTTGATAGACTTTGTATACAGAAAAGAGGGAATAGATTTACCTGAAGGGCGTGTCAGCCACGTAAATATTCCCGGATTCAGAGGAGATTATCTCCTGCCCAACGATATTGCGCAGAGCAAGCGTCTCTGTTTGATATACTATTTTTAAATACATATTAATCACTTTAAAAAAAAGCGTATGAAAAAGGTATTTTATTTTAGTCTGATGGTTATGACTATGTTTTTAATGACAGCTTGCTCTTCAAGTGGCCCGGGAGATGCTATGAAAAAGTATGGTAATTATCTCATCAAAGGTGACTATGAAAAGTTTGTAGACGGACTTGCATTCGATGAGAGCGTAGGTGCGGAGAAAATGAAAGAGCAAAAGGACGGGCTTGTGTCCATGCTGAAAGAGAAAGTTTCCAAAGAATATGAAAAAAAGGACGGACTGAAAAGTATAGAGATCATATCAGAAGAAATATCGGAAGATGGAAACAGCGCAACAGTAAAGATTAAGCAAACCTACGGAAACGGAGAAACGCAGGATGGTACGCAATCAATGGTAAAAAGAGATGGCAAATGGCTAATGTCAGTAGATAAGTAAGCTTTTCACTTCGCTTAGTAGAGCTCACCTTGCCCAACTTCCGTAAAGAGTTGGGCGAGCTTTTCTATTACTGGTTTTACATAATGTGCTCCTTTTTCTGCTGAAGCTTTCCTGGGATTCCCTACCCCACTATCTATCGTAGCTTTATCCCAATGACGAGGTGTCCAGCCCACCTTCTCATTCAGCGAAGGAATGGCAAACGGCTTGGATTCTCCATCGCCTGCTTCATCCAGATTCACTAATTCCGGATGGTAATGCATCATCACAGAAGTTTCCGATTCACCGGCATGATCGTCTATTTCAGCTTCAAAGTAGCCTTTAGGAGAAACAATACTGAACCAGTCAGTGGCTATAATCAGGAAATCCGGATAGACAAAAGCAAGGTCACGTATCATGCCTTTGAAGTTATTGCCTCCATGCCCGCTGATAATAATCAATTTACGCATCCCCTGAGCATACAGGGAAGCTACAATATCTTCCAGAATGGCCTGCTGGGTAGAGTAGCGGGTATGTATGCAGAAAGGAAGTTCACGCTGTCCGGGATTATGAGCACCAAAAGGTACGGGAGGCATCACCATACAGCGCACACCTGAATGCTCCAGTGCCAAAGTAGCGGCATCTACGGCTATATCATGGGGCAGAATACAATCAGTAAGATACGGAAGATGCAGATTATGGGGTTCCGTAGCTCCCCAGGGAAGTATGACAACATCATACTCCACATCCTTTACTTTTCCATAGCAGGATACAGTAAGATCAATTTCTCTTTTTTCCATGCTTTCTTATTTTTGAGGGTATTTGATACCTGCAAAAATAAAGAATATTCCGATACTGTGTACTATTGCTTACGATATTCTTTCGGAGACATACCTGTGTGATGCTTAAAGTATTTGCCAAAGAAAGACTGATTGGCAAAATGAAGCTCGTCTGAGATCTCCTGAATACTCATTTCAGAAGATTTCAACAGAGCTTTGGCTTCCAGAATAACGAGACTGTCAATCCATTCACCGGCTGTCTTTCCGCTCACCTCCTTTACAGCCGTAGAAAGATGCTTGGCTGTGAGGAACATCTTGTCGGCATAGTAAGCCACACTTCGTTCCACTTTGTATGATTCGGAAATCGAACGGATAAAACGTTCAAAGAGATCTTCTTTCCGGGTTTTCGTCTTTCTGACCGCAGGTTCATTGCCCTGATAGATACTGTATATCTCATAGAACAAAGAAAGAATCAGTCCTTGTGTAATCTCTTTACGGAAAGGATTGTCTTTCAGTTTCACTTTCTTCTGAAGGAAAGAATAATATTCCTGAATGGCATCCATCTCTTCCGGTTTAAGGTGCACACAGGGCTGTTCCTTAATCATGAAAAACAAAGGAAACAACTGCTGTACCGTAGGAAGCACATCATCAATGAACTGTCCGGACACTACAATGAAAACTCCGGTAAAATCATCCGAGCGCTCCACTTGCTGCAATATCTGCTCGGGTAGTGTGACCACCAGGACACCTGCGGTTAGTTCATGCTCTTTCAGATTGATGCGTATCCGGCAATGCCCTTTCAGGCAAAGTGTCAGGCAAGACGCATTCAGACGCGTAGGGTAACCAAACAAGGGAATATCTCCTATATTGTCGAATATGGCAAAATCATTCCCGATAAAATCCATTGCCGGAAAACGGCGAATAGTTGCTATGTCTACGTTCTTTATATTTTTCATCTCCCTTTCTTAATTACGTGGCAAACATAAGCAATATTTCGCTGAAAACCGTCCGAAATCTCCTAAAAAAAAGAAAAAAGGAACATTTGTATAAGAAAGGGCTTCTGAAATTATGCTCTTACAATAAATTCATAAGCCCTTGCAATAATTTCGGAAGCCCCCGCAATATTAAATTTAGACCTTAATCTAATTCATAATCTTAAAACCGATAAAGAACGTTCGCGGCTGTGTAGGTCCGTAGAAGTAACCAGAGTCACGGAACTCCCCTTTATCCAGGTCTTTTTGGAAACTATTAAAGATATTTTGTACACCGGCATTGAGTTGCAACTTGATATGGTCACGCAAGACAAAAGTGTAATTCAACTTCAGATTGAGATCGAAGAAATCGGGAGTATTCTCCATACGGTCTTTCTCGATATTACAGAAAGCTCCTTCAGGAGCATCTACCGGTGCATAGTGAGGAACGATCATCTTACCGGTGTAGATACCGGACAAAGAGAAATCAAAGTTCTTCAACGGCGCAGAAGAGAAAGTAAAATAACCGTAGTAATCCGGTGTACGCATCATACGTTTGGTGGTCAACTCTTCATCATCTACTTCGGTCCAAACTTCAGCTTTCGTATAGCGGCTACGCTGTGCCGTGAAACCTAACTGGAACTGCGCCTCTTTGCCATGAGCCAGCTTTGCATCCAGATTGACACCGTATACACGTGCGCCACTACCATTGCGACGTTCTTTTATCTTGTCACCGTTCTCATCTTTACCGATATCTTCCAACACGAATACATGGCGCAGATCTGTGTAGAAACCTTCCAACAGAACGTTTGCCTGCCAGTGTCCGAGGTATGTACTCCAATCTATAGAACCGCTGTAACTATTAGAGCGCTCTTCACGCAGATTGTCAGCCAGCTTAATCTGAACGCCCTCACCGCCTACAGCGGTCACGTGCAAGTCTTCATCATAAGCCTGCGGTGCACGGAAACCGGTAGAATACGTCAGACGAGCCTGAAAATCTTCAGTCGGCTTATAGAGGAAATTGACGCGCGGACTGAAAATTAGTTTGTCTATCAGATTATGCTTGTCGAGGCGGGCACCTACCAGCATGGTAAGTTGACTCATCTTCCATTCATTCTGGACAAAAGCACTGGCAATGCGTACATCCTGCTTCATATCACGGTGATAACCGGTCATGACATCATGCAGGGAGTTATTCTGATATTCCAATCCACCGGTAAAAGTGGCCGGAGCAAAGAAACAGTTATTCATATTACCAACATACATACCACCGGCAACCCAAGTCAGATCATCAGTTTTACCATAAGCATTCAAGTCTTGCTGAGCCCCATAGTAACTGTTTCTGTCTGTATGCTGCACAGAACCGTAAAGAGATATTTTATGCTTATATTCACGCCAGAACAGATCGTAGCTGGCACCTCCACTATTGATGATGTGCTTGGTCTGTTCTGTGATGTCGGACTCATGGGGCTGCAAATCAAACTTATTGCCACCGCGTCGGAACTCGTTGGTTGTATGATATTCCAAATTGATGCGACTGAAGTGTGTAGGACGATAGTAGGCACGGAAACCAAAGGTATTCATATTCAGCTTACCAAGTTCGGAGAAGCCGTCATCGTCACGGTCATAGGGGTTACGGTTGCGATAGCTTTCATACAAGGCAATACCATAGGAATTATCTTTAGCAACCAGGGAGACGTTACCGCCCATATATTGTTCCCACGACTGTCCGTCCATGCACGAAAACATACTGGAAACTTGGAAGGAATTACTGATAGGATCTTTGGTGATAATATTGATAGTACCTCCCACTGCATTCGCTCCGAACAGGGCAGACCCACCACCACGTACAACTTCTACCCGCTCTATCATATTTACAGGAATTTGCTCCAGTCCATACACGCCGCTAAGGGCACTAATGATCGGACGACTATTAATCAGAATCTGAGAATACGGACCTTCCAGACCATTGATACGCACCTGGGGAAAACCGCAATTCTGACAATTGTTCTCTACACGCAAGCCGGACTGGTAATTCAGAGTCTTTGCCAAGTCGGTGGAGTTCACCATCTCAAAAAGTTTGGCACTCATCACATTCACCACAACCGGGGCATTCTTCCGGCTCACTTCATTGCGATTGGCAGATACAACCACTTCATCAGTCATGAAGCTTTCCTCTGCCATCGGGAAGTGCACAACTGCGGTAAAATCCTTACTGACAGTTACTTCTTTTTCCTGCGTCTTATAACCTACAGCTGATACCCGAAGCGTATATTTTCCGGCAGGAAGCTTGCGAAATTCGAACTGGCCTTCTTCATTTGAGACTGTTCCCTGGCCGTTTTCTTTAATCAATATAGTTGCATAAGGTATATTTTCTTCTATTCCTTTCACAATCACGTGACCGGAAATCATGTTGCCTTCCTTTATAGGATTTACAGCATAGAGGCTGATGCAAACCACCGTAAGCACCAGCGCAAGTATATGTTTTTTCATTAATTTGCGCTCAAAAAATGTATGTATTGATAAAATTAAAAGAGGAAAGAGAAATGATAATTTAAATGAATTCCCATTTACGCCGCGAGCGCCGGCGGAGCACGAAGAGAAATTGTCTGCTCTCCCCCTCCTTTTACCAAAGGCGACACCTGTTCAGCTTCCAGCACTGCCAGAAGTATTCGCATGGGGTGCAGATCTTCATATACATCAACCTCCGGGGCCTGGAAAGTTGACAAACGACCAATAACGAGAAGTTCGGATTTGGAGTGTGTATGTTTACCGTGAAACGGATGGGAGTGCGTAATGATCACTCCATTGACATAGTGAACATGAGTAAAAGCTGTAATACTTGTCTGATATGCCACAAACAGCACCAACAAGCATACAGCTCCTATAATTCTTTTCATCTCTTTGTTCACGTTCCTACCACCCTTAAAATTTGCGACTGCAAAGATAGCGATTATTTTTCCACTTTCCCAAACAAGTATTCATAATCCCTTTTGGCGGCAGGCTCTACCCATTCTTCGGGAATAAATTTCCACTGTCCTAATGCATGTGGCTCAATCACTCCCTTTTTCTCTATATACTGCATCAAGTAATAACGCAGATCTTTATCTGTAGAGAACAAGATACGCCCTTTCAATTCATCTTGAGGAATCCCGGCTCCCTTAGTCAACAATTCTCCACCACCATTACCACGGTATGAATTCAGTGCTACTTTATACATCTTGTCCATAGAAAAAGGGGTACCATCAGCCATACTGATAATAGTAACCTTCTCCCCTTTCGGTTTTGTTACATCTACCGTATATATGATGCCGGCTGCCGAATCGAAGTTAAAACTAAAGTTCTGGAAAGAAGCACGATCCGTTGCACCTTCACGACGTTGCTTGCGGAACAATAACAGATGGTCATCAGGAGATTTCATCTGATTCGTCCATATATCATATGACATTTCCAGAGCATCCTTCACTTCCTTACCGGACAGTTTCATGGTATAGAGCATATTCTCATACTTATATAAGTTGAACATATCGCTCACAAACACATCTCCCTTGTTAATTTCCGTATCATACGACAGGGGCGCAGCAAGCGATATATCAGCATTGGTTATTTCAAGCTGCAACAAATGAATCAGGTCAATAAAGGCAGAAGAGCCGAAATAGGCAGGGCGCGTGGAAATGGTTTCTGTGAAACTGCCTATTTTCTTGGATACAAACCCCTGAACCGTATTGAGCTGGGGAGCAAAATGCTTCATGAAATCCTCACTTGCAGCATAATCTTTCATATCCGTCAAAGCACCGTCAATATGCTTCTCTATGACTTTTCCTTTTCGAAGTTTCAAAGTAACATCTGCGTTTGCCACAACAATTCCCTTGCTTGCGGGATCCATAATCAAGACAGAATCTCCAGCTATATTTTTAATCTTCTTCAATTCACGGGCATGATCGTGTCCCATCAGGACGATATCGAATCCGGGAACGTTACGAGCTACTTCTACAGAAGCATTTTCACGATACTTACCGCCCATCAGCAATGCATCCTGTCCGGCATGGAAAATACCGATCACCAGATCAGGCTTCTCTTTTTCCCGGATAATCTTCATCCATTTGCGAGCCGTTTCTTCCATATCATCAAAGCGCAGTCCTTTCCATAAGTCCTCCGACAACCATACAGGAATAGCAGGAGTAATCATACCCAACACTACGATCTTCACGCCATCTCGCTCCAATACTTCATAAGGTTTGAAATGAGTCTTTCCCGTAGCCGTATCAATAATATTAGCACCTAAAATGGGAAACTTGCAATCCCCTGCCCAACGGTCGAACACGGCACGTCCGGTCTCCACATCATGATTACCCATATTGCCGGTATCATACTGCATATAGTTCAACACTTCAGCTGCCAGATGCGGAGAAATAGTGTCAATATAATTGTAATAATAGGCACAAGGCTGGCCTTGCAGAATATCCCCGTTATCTAATAGAAGCAGATTATCTTTATAGACTTCACGCTCTTTCTGCACAAAAGCATGTATGCGCGCCAAACTTCCTCCAGCCTCATGGCGGAGTATGAAATCATAAGGATAATAGTTCCCATGTATATCACTGGTCTCTACTATTTTCAGCTTTACAATCTTATCCTGAGCTGATACAGCTACTATCAGGAGGAATATCCATCCTAAAAAAAAGGAAACTCTCTTCATAGTTATTAGTTATTTCTTTGGTTGTTCGATGTCTAATGGATGTGTAAATACAAATCTTGCTCCATCCGTATATCCCGGATCCACCCAGATCTCTCCTCCCCACTTCTCTACGGTCAACTTACAGATGGAAAGTCCCAATCCTGTGCCCTGTACGTACTCGTTCAGCTTTTCAAATCGCTCAAATACAAGCTTCTGTTTTTCCAAAGGAATACCTGTACCCGTATCCGAGACAGAAAACAGGACTTCTCTCTGCTTCTCATCTACTTTCAGTCCCAAAGTAATCTTACCGTTCCGGGTAAACTTATCGGCATTGGAAAGCAGATTTATGATAACCTGTTGCAGACGCTGAGTGTCAGTGCGCATATCCATGCTTTCACGGTCGCACTCAAAGATAAATTCATTTTCCGACTTGCGAGCCTGACTGACGGAAGCCAAAACACGTTGGCACAACGGCACTACATCACATTCCTCAAATGTAAACGTAACCCGGTCCGCCTCCAGACGGGAAACATCCAGAATATCATTTATCAGGCGAAGCAGTAAATCAGAATTGGTTTTGATGATATCAACATACCCCTGCTGTTCATCTTCCGAACTTCCCCCGGAAGCCAATACATCCGAGAATCCCACAATTGCATTCAGCGGAGTACGGATTTCATGACTCATATTTGCGAGGAAGGCACTCTTCAGACGGCTGGACTCTTCTGCACGGTCTTTCGCATCTCTCAAAGCGCTCTCCGACTCTTGCAGTTCATCTTTCAGCTTTTTGGTATGGTAATAGAAGTACAATGAAACAAACAACCCCGCAGATAACACGACTAAAATGGTTGCAACAGTCCAGATATGATATTTATATTGTTCGTAGAATGATGGATTCTCATTCACCATTTCTATCGGCTGATGAATAAAAGACAGATCCAGACGCTTTTCCTTCACAATCTTACTATCCATCATCACTTTATTAGGAATGACTTCTACTTCTATACGATCACTGTCAGCTCCTTGCAGCAGACGGACTGCCTGATACGCCATATCCTTGCCCAATGGCCGATAAGAGGGTGTCACTCCACCTATAGCCCAATAACCAATACCGACAGAACTAATGGAAAATGTAGGTACATCACCCGCAGCTTCCATCATGGTATAAGTTGCATTACGCATAAAATATCCGTCGTATATATCCACACGCCAGGTACCCATCAACAAAGCTGTATTCGGGGGCAATTCATGAAGTTTATCACTGATGGTATAAATCGTATTTGTACGTCCATCCAGTAGAATCAGATTTAACTCCGGATGTTTCTTCATCTCCGCTACTACATGGGCTTGCAAGGAAACGCCTCCATAACTGTTATCAGAAACAAAAGCTATATTCTTAGTATTCGGATATAAGTGTTTTATCAGATTGATATTGGCTTCCACATCATATTCGTAAACAAAACCGGCTTTGACCGAAGAATCAGTAAAGTCATTAAAGAAATCCACTGCATCAGGCATCCATGTTTTCAGATTTACAGAATCATCCGGAAGAATAATGGCATTGTGGCTTGCCAATGAAGTCAGTACCGGGAACTTTCCGCGTATAGAGTCTGCTTGTGACAGATAGGCAGCCCATGCCTCCTGACCAATTAAAACAAGTAATACAGGCGCACGCTTTCCCTCATACTTATCCAGTATCTCCGCCATTTTCGATTTCCACTGTGGCGACTCGGAGAAGCTTTTGCAGTTCATGTTTTCCAAAGCTATCGGAGCTTTTCCACCCAGACGCTCAAACTCTTCCATGAAATCGTATATATTTCCGGAAGTCTGACGAGCATCCGGATTATACGAACTGATAATCAGTACCGGGTGTTCCCCAGTCACTGCAAAAACTGATGAAAGCTCCAAAATGGATACCAGTAAGAAAAGAAAAAAACTATATATTATTTTCCTAAATAAGCCCATTCAGTGAATATAGAATTGTTTTGGCAAATATACAATAAAGTTATAAGGATAGAAATAAAGTTGTAGAATTTTAAACTATAAAAAAGAAACGGGCGGTAAGAGATAGTTCATCAAACTACCGCCTTACCGCCCGTTATTATTTAAAAAAAGAATGTTTTTATCAGATATTCATCGCATTGCTTCCTAAAGCCGAAGACTCATTTTTATTTTCTCTTTTGAATATGCAAATGAAAATACCTTCTCATAAACAACACATAAATGCCACTCAATAATACAATTATCCCCAACAAATACCAATAACCATATCCCACGAAACAGAAATAACCCAATATGACCAAAGCCTGTGCCGCCATATAAATTAATGATACCCCAACATGAGGTATTTTCAACTCGTTTGCCATCAATTGATACATGTGTTTCCGATGGGGCAAACCGATGTTCTCATGAAGCATCAGGCGATGAATGATAGTCAGGACACTATCAACACCATAAACGGATAACAGGATTATCCAACTGAAATCTTCTGTTTTAATGATGAGTCTCCCTATCAGAAAAAGGAGGATAAAAGCGATACTCACAGAACCGACATCACCCGCGAAACACTTCGCCTTCTTACGAAAATTGAAGAAACAAAAGACCAGGACGGAACAAAGAACGGTATTGATCAAAACCGGTTCTACGAACGTAGTGATCTCAGAATTGATATAAGCTAATGCACCAAGGATAACCAATGAATAACCACCCGTGATGCCATTGATGCCATCCATAAAGTTATAGGCATTAATGATACCCGTACAGATAATCAAAGCTATGATAATCCACCACCAGGAAAGAGAAAACAGGCCCCATTGGTAAAACATTAAAGCCATAGCAGTAAAGTGAAACACCAACCTCAGACCTTGGGAAGTAGAACGGATATCATCTACAAAACTGATAAAAGTGATTAGGGTTAATGCTAACATAAACCATGGATACTCCCAATGGTTACTCAGGAAATAGGCCAAAGCTCCAAAATAGAAGATTATACCGCCACCACGCAAAGTTATCCGTGAATGAGAACTACGCTCATTGGGCTTATCAATGATATTACACTTATCGGCCACTCTAAAATAAAAAAGTTCTGCTACAAAGAGCAGAACTAATATAATGATATAATACACGATTTACAATTTATAAATAGGTTAGAAACTCCGTATTGTTTTCATTATTCCATCCGCCGCACGGACGGGCATCCGGTCAATGCCAAGAGCAGATTTTATCTTCTCATTACTTACCACGTAATTCTCAGTCAGTTTTCTCAGCCGTTCTGTATTCAAAGGCAGATGAAGCAGCGTACCCAGTCCTGCGCAACCTTCCATCATTTTTCTGTTCATTTTCCAGATGTGAGGCTCCTTACCCATAGCTTCACACATAAGGGCTATCAGTTCATTCGTAGACAAGGCTTCATCATCACCCATGTGATAAATACCACTCGCTACGTCTTTTGTCAACAAACCTTCCACAACATAGCAAAGATTATCTATAGAAGTAAAAGAGCGCTTATTCTCAAAATCGCCTAAAGGCCAAGGGATACCTTTCTTTACCACATTATAAAGCAAGTTCAAATTACCTTTATTACCAGGACCGTGAATCATACAAGGACGAAGTATATACACCTGTTTATCGCGCTGCATAGCAACTTTCAATTCCCCATGCTCACTTCTCAACTTACTAAGAATATATTCTTCAGCTGCAATCTTACTTTCTCCATAAGGACCAACCGGAGTCGGTATCACATCTTCTGTCAGCATATCCCCCACTACACTGTCTGCGACAGCTTTCACAGAACTGAAAAAGATAAACCTCTTCGCAGATGATTCTAAAAAGAAATCAAATATCTTCTGTGTCAGCCCTGTATTGATATCAAAATATACCTGAGAAGCAGACTGATTCTTTGTATCATGCGCTTTACCTGCCAAATGAATGATAGCATCAAACTTTGGTAATTGTTGCATGGGAAAAGAAGTTGTTTCAAGATCTTTCCAAGCAAAAGTTTTTACTACTCCCTCCTTTTCAGGGGCGACAATATCAAGACCATAAAGGGAATGATGTCCTTTTAAGGCAAGAACAAGATTGGAGCCCACAAAACCGTGAATACCTGTAATTAATATATTCATGATTCTCTTATTTTAAACTATCTAATTGTATTATAGGAATAGTATCCCAATTTATCAGTTCATCCGCCTGTTCCACATTATAAAATTCATAGTGATCCAATAGTCGTTGAAACTTAGTAAACGCACCTTTTATACCCACATAACTTTTAAAACGACGTACAGCAGGTAAGTTCTTCATGACAGGTTGTCCTTCATCAAAATCTCTCGGATGAAAATAAGTCATCATGTAATCACTATGTCTTCCCCAATGATTAATTAGCCAGTAAGGAAACAAACGGAAGAAACCACCACCGGAAAAAACAATATGTTTACCCATTATCCGATGGATATTTATAGGAAACTCTTTAATAATCCTTCCATCACCAACATCAATACGTTTCGGAACACCTTCTCCATAACTTGGCATACCACCATAATCATGAGGAGCAGGAAACATCGAACAATCATATCTGAATCCCATCTCTGCCAAACAATAAAGCGCCCAAGTATTATTCTTGGTAATAGAAAAACCCGGAGCACGAAATGCATTCACTTCCTCTCCCGTCACATCTTCTATCAGGCATTTCGCCTTCAATGTATCTGCTTTAAATGCCTTCTCATCAAAACGGAAAGACAACTCATGCTGATAGGAATGACAACCTATATGATGCCCCTGCTTTTGAATAGAACGAATCACATCTGGATGTCTTTCCGCAATCCAGCCAAGGCAAAAAAATGTTCCTTTTTGATTCCGTTTCTCTAATTCTGTGAGAATACGGTCTACTCCCTGATATATACGCACTTCATGTTTATCCCAATTGAAATCACCTGAGATAAAGTCGCAATTATACCAGTCTTCAATGTCGAAGGTTAATAAATTCATAAAAAAATAGAGAGAAATGATATTTATTATTAAGAACGGTATTTGATAACTTTAGCTGGTGATCCAGCTACTATAGCATTCTTTGGTACTTCTTTTGTCACCACCGAACCAGCCGCAACAATAGCTCCATCATTTATCTTTGCACCAGAAACAAGAATAGAATTGGCACCAATCCATACATCATTGCCAATAACGATATCTTTCTCACGACGTTCCTGATACACCATCGGAGTATTACAAAGCTTTGTACCGTGATTTCCACAAAACATCTTTACTCCTGGACCGACCAGTACATTATCGCCAAACACTATTTTAGAATGCTGTTCTGCCCATATACAGCAATCCATTGTAATACGAACATTTTCACCCAAATAAATATTTTGAGCATTGCGTAAAGAGGCACGTGCATGAATACGATAATCTCCTTTATGGTGAATCTTCTTTCGCCATATCACCTGTTCGTGTAAGAAATAGGCAAAGGAAGAAAAGATGGCTTTCAAAAAAGAAAGGGAAAAGATACCACCAAAGATTTCAGAGAAGATGAGGGAAATTTTTTCTTTATACCAAGGTTCAAAATTGTTCATTTATCAGTTATTTACAAAATTCATAAAATCATTAAAAATTATAGACTCGCTAACTGTTTTCTCAATATAAGCCACTGCCTTTTCACCTATTTTTGCCCTTTCACAAGGATTTTCTAACAAATAATGAATTTTTTTCATCATATCATTGGCATCTTTTGCTATCACTAATTCTTCATTCTGTATATCTAATCCTTCAGCTCCAATAGTAGTTGTAACAACACAACATCCCAATTCCATTGCTTGAATGATTTTATTTTGAATACCAGCTCCTGTGAGCATAGGAGCTACAACAATTGTTGCTTTTGCGTAAAAATCATAAATATCATCAACAAATCCCGTCACAATAACATCTTTATCAGCAAGTTTTAAAACACGAGAACACGGAGATGCTCCAACTATATAAAACTTTACCAATGGGAAATAAGATTTTATATAAGGAAATATATTTCTTACAAAATTTATAACAGCTATAACATTAGGTTCATAATCCATTCTTCCAACAAACAAAATCATATTTTCATTTTCAGCCGGCCGAACCTGCTTACCCGTAGATTGAACCATATTACCTATAACACATAAATTTATAGGAGCTTTCATTCTAGAAGCGATGTACTCTTTATCCACATTTGAAATAATAGAAGAATATTTTACATTTTCCAAGACAAATTTTTCATACCAGCACAATCTCTTATAATCAATTCGATAAAAGACAGAGTGTAATAAAGAAGAATTTTTAGCTGCTTTCTCATAATTCATTGAAACTGCGTCAACAAAGTCTACATATATATCTGCATTACTTTTCCCTATGACATAATCAACCATTCGAAGCGTCTGGCAATATATAGCATCATAATTCTCTATATTATCATTAATCCATTTCTGAATTATCGACACATAAAGCATTCTATTTCTTAATGGCCTTTTACCAAACAAACCTAAAAACATATTTATCAATCTACGCCATTTAGATATATAATAAGGATAGATTTTATTGGCTATAGACTTTATCCCCCTCTCAACTACTAAGTTATCTTTCTCTTCCGATACATATAAAACATCTACTAAACCAATCTTAGATAAAAAATATAAAGACTGATATGAGCGAATTTTCCCCCCATCATTAAGTGGATAAGGAGGTTTGGGAGAAAGAAAAAGAAATTTTCTATTTTTGTTTAGCATCTTAGACATTTAATTATTTTTACAATAATCTATAAATGGCATAAATTCTTCATCCCATTTTTTCTCTTGTATTCTTTGATGCAATAATTCACCATGAATTTCCAACAAATTTTCTTTTGTTATTTTATTAAATAAATTTCTTATTTCTTGAACACTATAACAATCAACCTCAAAGCCTATTCTATTTTGACTTACAAAACTTGCCAGTTCTGTTCCTGATGCATAAATTGCCGGAACTGCATAGTAAAGTGATTCATGAAACTTATTAGAGATGGCATATTTTACATTATAATCATCAGCAGGATAAACAGCCCAAATTAAATCTGCCTGAGAATATATTTGAGTTATATCTCCATAACTGTATCTACCATACAACCTCACATTAGCGACATCCTTTGCAAAAGATTGCAATTCATCATAAAAAGGCCCGTCTCCATATATATGGAGAAACAAAGAAGAATCGTCACGTATTGCTTCTATCAAATTATTAAGAATTTCTACATACCTAATATTACCCAGAAACACTATATTCAAAACCTTATTACTTGCCTGAGAATTAGTACATAAATGATAATCTGTTATCCGAGGTACATCATTAGGCAATTTATTCTCTATTATAATAACTTTTCCACGGTAATCTGAATATAAAGGGACATAAAAACGTGAAGCAACAGTCATTAAATCTACTTTCCTCAAACACCATTTTTCGATCAAGTGAAGAACCTTTAATACCCATTTATTTGTAGAAGTCGGAATATCTAGGTTTTCATATATAATTCTTTGATTCTGATTAGCTAATAAAACGGTTAATAGTAAGTTATCCCAATGAGATGCTATTAAAACTTGCGGCTTCATCTGTTTGTTATATTTCCGAATAAATTTATAAAAGCCCCAAAGTCCTAAAAGTTTAGCCTTACGATTTCCCAATTCCGAGATCTCATTATAGATAGGCATTTTCCTATCTTCTTCAAGAATTTCACGTCCCTTTCTATTCCACCCAATAAATTCAACAGAAGCATTTGGAAAATATTTCTTGAGTGAATTAAGAAAACGAATATTCCTTGTATTGATAGGATAAGAAGAGTCTATTAATAAAAATGATTTCATATTACTGTTTCAAATATTCCACTATTCTAAAGCATGCCTTACCATCTCCATAAGGATTGACCGCTTTACTCATTTGTTCATAGGCACATGAATCTTCTATAAGAAGCGATACATTATTAACGATTTTTTCATAATCAGTCCCCACCAGTTTTACAGTTCCTGCATCAAGAGCCTCTGGACGTTCCGTTGTATCACGCATTACGAGAACCGGTTTTCCAAGTCCTGGCGCTTCCTCCTGTATACCACCACTATCAGTCAATACTATTGTAGCCTTTTCCATCAAATATACAAACGATAGATACTCTAATGGTTCTATGAAAAACATATTATCCAATTCAGAAAGATTCTCCCCAAATACTTCATGAATAGGTCGACGCACGTTAGGATTCAAATGCATAGGATAAACAAAGTCGACATCGGGATACTTCTCTGTTAGTGACTTTATTGCACAGCACATTGAAATAAAACCATCACCAAAATTTTCTCGTCTATGTCCAGTTATCAATACCATCTTTTTATTCTTAATTAATCTATTGGTATCATATCCTGCATTCTTAAGAATCTCCTTCAATTCGCTATTTAACAATTTATCTTTTCTTATTTTAGTAATAACCATATAAAGAGCATCTATTACAGTATTACCAGTCACAATAATAGCATCTTCACGTACCCCTTCATTTAATAAATTGCACCGACTAAGTTGTGTCGGAGAGAAATGATAATTAGCAATACGTCCTGTAATCAAACGATTCATCTCTTCAGGCCACGGACTATAAATATTATGCGTACGAAGTCCAGCTTCCACATGACCGACAGAGATTTTTTGGTAAAAAGCAGCTAATGCAGATGATGTTGACGTTGTTGTATCTCCATGTACCAATACAATATCCGGTCGAGCATCTTTCAATACATCCCTCATACCAGTCAATACTTTAGCCGTTACATCATATAAATCCTGTCCTTGCTTCATTATATTTAAATCATAATCAGGCTTTATTTCAAATATGTTTAAAACCTGGTCTAACATTTCCCGATGTTGTCCTGTTACACATACAATTGTCTGGAATATCTCAGGATGTTTTTGGAACTCTTTTACAAGAGGAGCCATTTTGATTGCTTCGGGACGAGTTCCGAAAACGAGCATTACTTTTTTCATACTGACAGCAAATAATAACTAATTTTTATTTTTTATATTTAGCGAGCAGATTTAGCATCAACTGCTTAACCTTGTCATTCAACAAACTTCCTATAAATATCCGAATTCTTATACGCCAATAAAAAGGAGTACGAAACACACTATTTGCAATAACGACATATCCTTCATTATCTATACGTTCATATATACCATTTCTAACGGCGGGCATAAGAGAAGCTGTTACTAAATTCTTATTGTATTTTGAAGCTGATATCACATCAGACTTAATACTCATGACTTCTTTTTCTACATTTTCCCAAATTTGCCTTCCCAAACCTGTATTAACCAAAACCAAAGAAACTCCCTTTGATGCGTTTATATGAGGATAATATTTACGTACTCCCCAAAAATCAGCCAAAGTAATATCTCCTTGCCTAGGTATTTTTGCAAAAGGACAATGATAGCAAGAATAACGGTAAGTTAGAGAATACATAAAAGAATACAAATAAGGGGACAAATCATAACTTGGCAAAACACGCTTAAATATTTGTTCTTCTTTTATATAAGTAGTAATTTCACTTCCTTTCCATCTCTTATTATCCCTAAATTGATAATCAATAATTTTACCATTATACTGTTCTTCCAAATATTTCAAATGAAGATTGAAAAGCTTCTGACTAGGTACTCCATGACAAACTAAATCAGATGTAAGAAGATTAGAATATTCCTTCCGCAAAAAAGCCTTAAGTCCAGCAACTTGACAAGGGGTACCTGTAAAATACACTAAACGCCCCGACTTAAGTAATGATTTTATAATATTAAAGGTATCTCCTAAACTACTTTGAACATATTTAGATCCTCGAAGTGGGGTTAACTCTTCAATTGTTTGTGCGGACTGATGAATCACACTCAGTTTTTTATCCAATGCTGCTCCAAAAACAACACCGCCTGAATTAATAACGAATTTAGCTATCGTATAAAATAAAGCTCCACTTGAACTTTTTTGCCTTTCTTTTTGATCCTTTATATAAGCAGCATACACATTTGGCTGTTCATGATTATAAGTAGGCTGCACAAAAGCACAGACTCTCTCACACAGGCCGCAGTTAGTACATTTATCAATATCCTTTACAGGATAAAGAAAACCCTCATTATCCACTTGCATGGTTATAACTTGTTCTTTACAAACTTGCTGACAAGCTGTACAACCACAACATTCAGACTTATTTCCTGACACTAAATACATACAACTCAAATAGACCTTTGTAAAAAACTCATAGCTTTCTTTCTCTCAGCCTGAAGTATCACGTTCACATCATTAAAATTGATTATTGATTCAACATTATCATCTAAAATTACATCGTTCAACAAACGGTTTTTCAAACCTACCAATTCCAAGATACTTAATATACGAGTCGAAAACTTAGATGGCTCATACACCCAAAACTGTTTATTCAAATTAATCGAAAATGCAGTTCCATGAAAAGAGTTAGTTATAACAAATTTCGCATAGTACATTAAAGACAAAAAATCCTCAGGGGAAGTAAAAATAAATGTTTTATCTGCATTCTTCTCAGAACGGTAATCTTTTGAAAAGGTAAGAATTTTCAAATTGTACTTTGATGCTATTTTTTTTGCAGTAGTATAAATTATCTCTTTAGAAGTTATGTTATAAGGTATATAAATCAATATATATTCGTCTCTATACAACCGTTTCTTTATCAAACTCCTCCATTCTTCTTTTGACAAGAGAAATGTAGGATCAAGCAAATGTTCTACATCCACAAAACCCATTTTTTCCAATAAGCACTTTGCACTCTTTTCACGTACAGACAATGCCGAATAAGAATCTAACTGCTCTTTCATTTCCTCAAATTCACCAGAAGGTAAATCCTCTTTACCTATAGATGATGAAAATGAAATTTTCCGAGTACCAGAAGGGAGAAAAGACCAATAATAAACTTGATCTATCCCACCATTATATGTACTATTCCATACCTGATCACTACCTGTTACATAAATATCTGCATTGGGTAAGTTCTTTCTAATTTGCTCTAATGAAGTATACCTTTGAGTCAGATTGCAATATTTTTTCAAGAATCCTCCGAAAAGAAAATAATCATTAAGTATCTTCTTCGGAATAAAACCTAACCTACGTAACATACGAGGCAGAGACTGCAAAGCATCTTTAAAATAAGAAGGCCATGTTGCGCTTCTACGTATATAATTAAGTGTAGTAACTTCACCGCCTAACTTATTAAAAACTTTCACCGTTGCATAAGTTTGCAAAGCAGATCCAAAATTAGCTCCATAATGAACTGTTACTAACAAAACAGAATAAGATTTCCGAAATGTATTCATATTAAATTTTTATTCTAATCATTTCACATTTAACATTCTCACGTTTCATCAATATAGAAAGGATTAAATATAACAACATTGTATGTGTAAAGAAAAGGCTGGCAATACAACACAAGGCACAAAAGGTTATTAAAATACATCGACCAGCTAAATTATTCTCCTTCCAAATCCAAATAATAAAAAGTAAGAAAAGAAATAAGCCCACAACACCTGTATATAATAAAAAGCTCTGTACAGTATTGAAATACAAATCATTTTCATCTTTAAATGACCAATTTACCGATGATTTCTTTATTCGTTTTTTCAAGACCTCTTTATTATTAACCCCTAAGATTTGCTCTTTAAGACTTAAAGATGAATAGACAAAATACCCTCTCCAAATACGAAGGAAACCTGAAGAACCTATCTGATCACTGTTTAATTGTTCTTGACGTCCCAAAAGTTTTTCTCCTTGTTCAGTATTCAACATTGCCCTCGTAGCAAATATACCTAATACTAAAATCAATAATAAACTCCCTAAAAATATCGCATGATTAAATTTTGAATATAAAAAGCATAGAAAAAAAACAGAAAACACAGCAAGCCCTATTAAAGCATTACCGGATTGTAATGCGAGTAAGGTTATGGCAATAACCGATCCTCTTAAATATGCTCTCTTTTTTGATACGAACAAAAACTCCAATATCAATAGTGGCAATAAAAATTGCACAAAATGAGCTGGTTCACTAAAAAAAGAAGAAGAACGTTCTGCACTCATTCTAGCCATTTCCCACACACTCGCATCTATTCCATCTACACCTCCTAATGTTAAAGGGAAAACAGTTAATATACCTGAAAAACGATAACCTATAGTGTAATACATTAATTCCTGAAAAAAGAAAAAAATGATACATGTAAAAGCTATAATACGATAACACCTGAGAAATAGCTTTATATCTGCATTTCTTAAACAAAATAAAAAAAAGCCAAGTACAACCATCATTGATGTGGTACTTGGTGCAATGAGGGTAGATAAGGAAGTAGCACAAAGAACCCTTGCTATCAAAAAATAACTTATATATAGAAAAAGGACTTTGGGATATTGCAAATACAGATGTCTATTGAATATCCAGTAACTTATCATTAATAGAATAGTAGGGATAAAACCAAAACTAAAAAATCCCCAACCATAAGTATATAGTATTGGATATAACAATAACAGTAACGTTACAATTATAGAATTACTATTTTTAGACAAAAGCATATAACAAAATCATTGAATAAGTATTTCATTAGGGATAAACATTCTCTTTATCCACAAAGAACAAACTTTATACTATCCAAATATTCTTCTTCTAATTTTTTCTATCTTAGCATCACCGATGATATTCCTTAAACTACTCTTCATGTAATAACTCAGCTTATCTTTAAAGGAACTTATTTCCATAACATTGTAATAAACTTTATTATTATTTAAAAGTTTATTTATCAGATCTGAATTATGCCGATTTATTACATCAACATCCGGGTCTATATAATTAACCGCCTCTTTATATTTATTATCCAATATTATATCCTTGAGAATTTTTGATGTTGGCACAATAGGCTCATTACTCCTAAATAAACGACTATGTGTCGTATGTCCAAAAACTCCCAAAGGATAGGAATCATTCACATCTATTGATATTGTCGGAATATTTCTTGAAGCTCCTACTAAGACGGATCCTGATACCGCTATCACAACATCTGTAACATCCAGAACATTCATTGGAATAGGAAATAAATATCCAAAGAAATGTGGTATTACCATATTTGTTTTGGATAGTTCTGCTTTAATATTATCAATATAGCCTTTTTCAGAGGCTCCACCAATAAAGAATAAATTTACTTTAGTATCATTTTCCTCTGCAAATTTAATTACTTCCAAGACCATTTTTAGAATGTAATTTTTTTCTAAGCGACCTATACTAGTAATTACAGGTAATGATTTATCAAATTCAAAATTAATACTTTCCGAAGATACAACATTATTATATGGTGTCATAATAAATTCATACTTATCGTTATGTTCAGAAGCAACTCTTATCGAAGCTTTTTTCTTAACGCTTATATGATTTAAGTATTCCCCTCTTTTTTGTTTCCAAAGAAGGTAATCTTCCTCAGCTTTAGAAAGTTTGGGATAAGTCTCATTAACAAAAAATAAAAGATTTAATCCGGAAAGATGCTCGGCAATCAGTTCACCCCAATGTCTAAATCCAAAAGTTACCGATTCAATTACTACATCATCTGATTTTGTAACACGATTAGAAATTATATTCAGTACTTGTTTTCTTGCATTTTCACTTAATGAAAATATAGGGAAACGCAAATTTTCAATACGATTATCTTTAAATTTTTTCAATTCAGGAATAAGAATTTTTCCTTCTAAAAAATAAAAGACTTCTACATGCCAACCTTCCTTCTCCAATGCCAGCATCTTATTACGAATATACATCTGCGCTCCTCCCATTTGTCGGATGGAATTATTTAAAAAGATATATGTTTTCATATAACTTACCCTTATTCAATTAGACTTATGCAAACTTTGACTTTATTACTAATAACACTCTTTCTTTCATACCTCTAGACAAAAACATCCAAGCGACAACAAGCACATTCAGCACACTGATAAAAACTATGGTAGTAAAGCCCAAGAAACTACTCCTATCCACATACTGAGCAACTACAAAAGGAATAACCGATGAAAGTATTAAAACAAAAAAACTCTTACGAAAACATCTTGCAAATTCAGAGACTTTATATCCCATCTCCTTCACCAAAAGATACGGTTTTATAATAAAAGCGAATAGAAAGGAAACACCAATGTAACTATACTGAACCCACATCACACTAAAACCACATTTTAATAGCATGTAAGCTAATATAAATTGTCCACCACAAACAAAAAGAGCCGCTAACGAATTCCCTTTCAATTTGCCTGCAGCAGTAAGCGGAGTATAAAATGCACTACTATATGTTCCCATCATAGCAGAAACGATTATACACTGAGAGAATGCAACGGCATATTCCGGAACTTCTTTTAACCATAATTTCATAATAGGTTCAGTAAGAAGAAGAACTGGAATTCCAATAAGCAAAAACAACTCAAAAACATAAATAGAAGACTCGAGAGTTAACTTTCTTGACTCATCATATTGCCTTGCTGCATATAGTTTAATAATCTGCGGATTAATAGCAGTCCGGAAATTATTTGTAAATTGCGTAATACCGTGTGATAACTGAGTAGCAACAGCTTGTGCCGCAACCACAACAGGCTGAAAAAACATACCGAAAAGCATCACCAAACCTTGCACACGAAGAGTCTCAGCACAATGAGATATAATGTTCCACCCAGAGAATTTCATCATCTCTTTCAGTGTTGAGATACTAAAGTCTTTTGTGATATGTGATTCATCCCAACGCCTGTAACAATAATAACGATAAATCATCGCTATTGAAAATTGAGTTGCAAACATCAATATGGCATAAAATACCAATTGATCAATAGGCGATATTACTATTAAAAAAGCTATAGCCAACTTTAATAAAGCCTCAAGTAAACTGATATAAGCAAACGCTTTCATTTGCTCATGCGCCATAATCAACGAAGTATAAGGAACTTGCGTAAATGTAACCAAGACAGTAGCTACTGAAATATGAAATACCCACAATGTAGCCTCAAGACGTTCGACCGGTATAATTGCCTTATTAAGAATAAACCACAAACCAACCGTTTCCACCAGCAGCACCACGATGCAGCCTAATGCGAAATGAGAAAAGAAAGAAGTACTGAATGTCTGCTTTAATCTCTTAAAATCACCAATGCCAATATCAAAAGTAAGAAAACGGGAAGTGGCAGTAGCTAATGTGCCATTTAAGAATGCAAGCATACTGACTATTCCCCCTACCAAATTATACAAACCATAATCATCAGCCCCCAAAGCATTGAGAATAACTCTCGATGTATAAAGGGTTACTGCCATGATAAGCAGCATTCTGATATAGAGAAAACCGGTATTCTTTGCTATCCTTTTCGAATCAATCATTCGTCGTTACCCTCTTGATTTATAAAACTCATCAATCAAATCAACAACTATCTTAATCTCCTCATCCTTCAACTCATAGAACATAGGTAAACGTAACAGACAATCTGCAAAACGATCACAGAACGGCAAGTTGGGAATTTCTGTATAATTTGCTTTGTAATAGCCACTAAGATGCAAACTTAAATAGTGAAAAACAGACAGTACACCATTATCCTTCAGGTATTTTATAAGCGTAGTGCGTTCCTCAAGCGATCGGCATACCAAATAGAACATGTGAGCATTATTAGTTGCATATTCCGGCAGATTCGGCAGATGAACAAAACCTTTATCTTCAAGGTGCTTCAATCCTTCATAATATTGTTCCCAAATAGCTTTGCGGCGATCTTGAATCATATCCAAATTCTCAAGTTGCGCATAAAGAAATGCAGAAACAGTTTCTGAAGGCAGAAAAGAAGAACCTGTGTCCACCCAACCATATTTATTCACCTCACCACGAAAGAATTCAGAACGGTTAGTACCCTTCTCCCAAATAATTTCCGCACGACGGATGAATCGCTCATCGTTAATAACAAGCAAACCTCCTTCACCAGAAATTATATTTTTCGTTTCATGAAACGAAAAAGCTGCCAAGTGACCGATGCTTCCCAACGGACGTCCTTTATAAAAAGAATCTATGGCTTGTGCGGCATCTTCCACTACGAGCAAATTGTACTTCTCTGCAACTTCCATAATTTTATCCATATCACAAGCTACACCAGCATAGTGAACAGGAACAATCACTTTTGTCCTCTCTGTAATCAAAGCTTCAATCTTATCTACATCAATATTCGGATTATCCGAACAACTGTCGGCAAATACAATACGTGCACCCTGACGTACAAAAGCTAGTGCCGACGATACAAAAGTGTAACTGGGCACAATAACCTCATCACTAGGCTTTATATCACAAAGAATAGCGGCCATTTCCAAAGCATCGGTACAAGATGTTGCCATCAATGCTTTTTTAAAGCCATAATGTTCTTCAAAAAATAATTGACATTTTTTAGTAAATACGCCATTACCAGAAAGTTTACCTGTGTAAACAGCCTGATACATATAATGCGCCTCTTTACCGGTAAGAAAAGGCTTATTAAATGGTATCATAATTAAATAGTATTTCTCAAAAAGCGAGCAGGTACTCCTGCCCAAATTTCTTTATTCCCAATATTTTTTGTCAATACAGCTCCCATTCCCAACGTTGAATAATCACCAATGATGAGGTTCTCTCTAATTGTAGAATTTAATCCTATATGTACCCCATTTCCGATCTTCAAACATGCTCCAACACAAGCCTGTGCTGCTATATGACAATAATCACCAATTACGTTATCATGCCCTACAGTTGCAGAGACCATTACAATGCATCCTTTCCCAAATACTGTATTAGAAGAAATAGCCACTAAAGGCATTATCACACAACCTGCTCCCAACTTCACATTTGGTGCAATATATGCCGTCGGATGAATGAATGTAGCTAATTGCGAATTGGGAATTCCTAAATTCTCAAACATATTTATACGCTCACTCTGACCATCTATCCTAAGGATTGTATTGATAAAATAATAACCTTGGCTAATAAATTTTTGTAAATCATTTTTAATAGACCCACGTACTTCAAATGAATCAATCATTGCCCCTATAGGATACCTGTCATTCAAATAACCTTCGCATATCCACTCATTATAACCACGATTATTTGCATCCAATATAGCATTTGCAATAACACTTCCATTGCCCTCACCACCTAGAATTAAAATCTTCTTTCTCATATTATTCCAAATATTGAATACTTTTTCGTTGAATTAAGTCTCGTTTTGAAAGGATAGCTTTTGCCATTTTTACCATAGGTGGACCTATAAATTTATCATCTTTAACAGCAACCCCCTTTCCTTCCAGCTGTGCCTCTTTCGCCAAATCAATCATCTCTTCAGCCCATTTTATTTCCTCTTTTGTAGGAGAGTAATATTGATGAACTAAAGGTAATTCTTTAGGATTCAATACAAGCATTCCTTCAAATCCTAAATTCCTGCTTAAAAGAAGATTCTTTTCCAAATCCTCTAAATCATGAACTTTGATATGCACTGTATCTATAGGCAGAACGCCGCAACTTCGCGCACCTATACTAATTAAATTCCTTGCGGTCATAATACTTTGACCTTCAGCGTCATGTTTTCCTTGAAGATCTGTCACATAATCTTCACATCCAAAAGCAACAGCTATAACACGACTACATGCAGAACAAATTTCTTTTATATTTATAACAGCACCTGCGGTCTCTATTAACGGAATAATTTTAAATGTTCCTATAGGAAATCCTTTTTCATACTCAATAGTCTCTAACAATTTCCCAAAAAAATAAATATCCTCTCCTTTGGTAGCCTTGGGATACATAAAGCCTGTTATTCCTTCTATGGTGAGTTGATAGGCATCTCTAAGAAGCTCGCCACTTTCACGATCATTTACTCTTGGAAATAATAATTTATAATTCAAATCTGGACGTTTTACAAACTCTATTATATTATCACGAGAATGTTGTTTTTCTGAAAACGGAACAGAATCCTCTATATCCAATAATAATACATCAGCATCACGTCGTACTGCGCTATCCAATAATTTTTGATTATGGGCAGGTACAAACATTAAACTACGCATCAAATACGATTTTTTCATGACTTTTTCTTTTTTACAAGCACTTTTCTTTTAAAAGAAAGTACATCAAGATCATTTTGATTATAAGCAATAGATTCTACATATATAATTCCACGATCCGATTTTGATTTAGCCTCTCTTTTATCAAGAATCTTTGTACGAACATATATTGTATCATTTATAAAAACGGGATTCAAATGTTTAACATCTTCATACTCCAAATTAGCTATCGCTTTTCCACTTATATCAGGAACAGTAATCCCTACAGCCAAAGAAAAGACCAAAGTACCAACAACTAATATTTTCCCATGTTGATGTTTCACTGCATAATCAACATTAGTATGTACTGGATGATGATTCATTGTTAACAATGAAAAAAAATTATTATCACTTTCAAATATGGTTTTTGATAGTGAATGTTTTATTTCCTCTCCAACAATAAAATCCTCAAAATAAAGACCTAAAACAGACTGATTCATTATTTTAAAAATTTTGTATTACTCTTATATATAAAATACCCGCTCCGATCCCCACTGCATTCAATATTACGCAATGTCTGATCTGTGATTTCCGCTTCTACTATCTCAGGATAGTCTGCTTTATTCTCAATGATCGCTTTGAGATTTTCCGTTTCTTTACAGAGAAAATAAACACCAGAGTAGTTATGCTCTGTAATTTGGGGCTCGACCAATTCACCCATCGCTACTTTGATAACTCCTTCTAAAAAGTCATACCCTGTAGAAAGGCGAACAAGTGTAGAACCGATAAAATCACCTCCCATACGAGCGCCAATTTCAATGACACGGATATCACCATCTTCAGTAATCTTTAATTCTGAATGTGACGCACCGTACCTTACATGAAGTGCATCCAAAGCACGTAAAACAATATCTTTTACTTGCTCTTGAACAAGCGGAGAAAGCGCAGACGGCTGATGATGTTCCAACTCCACAAAATAAGGTGCTCCCGTAGTCACCTTGTCGGTGATTTGAAGAATATAATGACATCCTTCATAAGAAATAGACTCAACACTTATCTCACACCCTGTAACATATTCTTCGATAATAGCAGCACCATTGAAAGAATCTTTCTGTGCACGAGAAATAGCCTTTCCAAGCTGTACAGGATCAAGTACTTTTTCAACACCACGACTTCCGGAACGGTCAGTAGGCTTCACAATAAGCGGAAAATTAAACCCCTTAATGTTATAAGCATCGTCTTTAGATGCTATAGTATAGCGGGGTGAAGGAATATTATTCATTGTAAAGCACTCACGCATCAAATATTTATTGGTTGTAATCTCTGAATATTCATCCGGATTACTAATTAATCCCATACGAGATGCTACATAATTCACCGTAAGCACTGCTACATCACTGGCTATGGAAGTGATACCATCGATACCGATACGCATACATTCCTTCAATATCTCCTCCTTTTCAACTATTGAAATTGGATAAAAATAATCAGCGTAAGCTTCACAAACCGCTCCATCTCGCCATGCAAAACAGTGAACTTCATACCCCAATTCTTTTGCCTTCAATACTGCAGGTAATTGCAAATAACTTCCACCTATTATCGCTAATTTCTTTTTCATTTGCATATGTAAATAATTCATAGGTAAGCGTACCACAAAACAGCAGACAAATGCACCTTTTCATTCACAGCAGTAGCCCTTTCAATCATATGTACTATGAACTTAAAATACCTATATATAGATTATTTATTTTTCTACCTCCTCAAACGGATACTGATTCTCCTCAAACCCCTTCAACTCCTCTGCAATCTCTGCCTGCTCCGGGCTCAACCCTGCCTTATCCCAAGTATTGATAATTTCATGAGCCTCCTTTGCTAAACTCTCATCATAGAACTCCCCATAACAATAAGTTAACAAACGCACCTTCAGCAATGACGCAGAAAGCTTCGGAAGCACCTCCCAGCTACGATCCAGAACATTCTGAATATATTCCTGTTTGCAGCCATTATCATAAATCGTTGCAGCGAAAGCCACTAACAAACCAAGGCAAAGTTCAGCCTCCTCTTCGGCCGTAGCTCCATGAATGTTGTAAAGTTCGATAGCCTGTTCGTAAACATCACGGTTCAAACGCGTAAATTGGTCCGCATAAATGGGACTTCCATCAAGCCCGTAGGTTAGAAGATCATGGGCTAAGGAAAATAATGATGAAGAATTAGAATTCATATTATTAAATGTTTTATTTCAATCAACAGTTAACGGCTCAACAAGCGAAGGCGGGATAAAGGTAGTAGCTACAGCCATGACACCTTCAATATTAACTACCACACGGCGATCATGGCGAATACGGACAAACTCACCGATTACGCCTTTGAAAACACCATCAGTGATACGAACCTTCTGACCTTTTACCAAATTCAGTTCGGCTGCTTCCATATAAAGAATTGGCTCATCGTGACTACCCGCTACCAGAATAAAACTGCGCATCTGCGCATCAGGAATAACTACCGGACGGCAATGTTCACGATTCATAATGAAACGTATAGGCATCGTTCCCTCAAGCTCGTCCTTCAAAGCATCAATACGTTTGCGCGTAGAATGAACGAAGACAAGATTATGTATGGCGGGCACCAATCTACGGACACGCTTACCACCTTTCATCACCATTCCATAGCACATAGGAATAAAGCTCTCTATGTTCTCCTTATCAAGAATAGACTTAAGAGTCAGTTCACGACTATAAGAGACACGAACAGCAAACCAATGGAGATTTTGAGAGTTGAAAGTTGAAAGCTGAGAGTGAGTACTTTCAGTCATGATATTTTCGCAAAGCAACTTCGCGTAAGGATATTTTTTAGGGACACCGGAGTAGTGAAATACCTACCGGTCAAGTTATGTAATGCGATTATTTTAAATAACTTATGCTGCATTCATTTCATTTCAGAACTTCCTACCATCGCGGAAAAAGAAGCTGTGAAACATCTATGTGGAACTTCTGGAGTCAAAAGCTATAAACGGGTGATTAAGGAAGATTAGTTGTCTTTTAATCGTTCGTTTAATGGACACCAATATTTGTAAAGAAAATGTCTCTTATAAAAACATCAAGTTGAATAAATATTAATGATATTTTTTCAGAATGTAAAATCTTACACATGAGATACTTACATAAAAAAAGAGGGTCTGAGAAAATATTTTTATCAAACATTTTGGTCATTCAAAAAATACCTTTTACCTTTGCGCCCATTAAACGAACGTTTTTTGAACACCTATCCATTTTTACTCCAATAAATTATATATCAGCCTATTAATCGTCGTAAATCAGTATATATAATCAATATTATTCTAAGATTCTTACTCACTCTTTCTTTTTTACACTAATCTTCGTAGCTTGAAACATATTTTTCCATCACTAATTCAGACATTAAAAATCATAGAAGTATGGTAAAAAACAAATTTAATAGAGCTATACACAACGAACTCCTATGTACATCTATGGAAAAACAGATTAACTGTGATTACACATTTCTTGTGCAAAAAAGGAATATATATAAATAATAATAATAAACATAAAGCTATTAATGCAGACATTAATAGATATTACCGAAGAATACAATTACTAAAATTGAAGAAGTAAGAAAGGTCTATTAAAAAAAATGCGTAGTTAAATCATTATTCACCTCAATAGCCTTACAAACGTTTATCTGCTGAAATACACTGCTACAATAGTCTGTTGGTGAACGCTTTACCCCTACTTCCTTATGAACTACATGCCCTTTTACTTGTTATTACATAGCTTTTTCTTTGGATTCAGATCCTTTCTCCTTTGTTTTAGAATGCTGCATTTGGATGTGCGTACAGTTGTAGTGCACGTGCTTCACTGCTGTAAAGCACGTGTATCACTACTGTGAGTCACGATGTTCACGATCGTGGTCATACCTAAAACACTCTATGTCAACAGAGTATACATGCGTAGTTTGCGCAATGGACATAAGGGATTGACACTTACAATCCCTGCTTTGGATGGACAAAAGTAGGTGGAAAAACGCCTGAAATGAAAGGGTGTAAAAACGAATAGTGTAGGCAAAAAAGAGGGGTAACGGAAAGATAATCAAAGATATATCTCTGATATAGGTGGAGTGTAGGTAAATTTGCCTACACTCTTCCTACACTTACCTACACTCCACTCTATTGCCGATGAACAGGGCGATGCAGAAGGTGAGTGTAAGCGTGTAGGTAAAAGTGTGCATAAACTCCGGATAGACAAATAATATGTTTTTCGGCTACAGAGATATCTTTTATTCTTTTTTTGTATCTTTGGCCCTCATTATTCAAAAACAACTCAACATGATACAGTTATTCCATCGCATGATTTCCGCCGCCCTCGGCATTTCCGAGAAGCAAATCGGCCATACACTTGATTTATTGGAAGACGGAGCTACCATTCCCTTCATCAGTCGCTACCGCAAAGAAGCTACCGGCGGACTGGATGAAGTGCAAATTGAAGCCATCAAAACACACTATGAGAAGCTGAACGAAACAGCCAAACGGAAAGAGACTATCATCAACACCATCAACGAGCAGGGGAAAATGACTCCCGAACTGCAAAAACGTATTGATGAAACATGGGACAGCACCATTCTTGAAGACATCTACCTACCTTATAAACCCAAACGCCGCACACGTGCGGAAGTAGCCCGCCAGAAAGGACTGGAACCACTGGCGACATTGCTGATGCTGCAACGGGAACCCAACCCCGAGAAACGTGCGGAAGCATACGTCAAAGGAGAAGTGAAAGATGCCGAAGACGCATTGAAAGGGGCACGGGACATCATTGCCGAACAGGTCAGTGAAGACGAACAGGCACGCAACACCGTGCGTTTCGCCTTCTCCCGGCAAGCCGTCATCACCGCCAAGGTAGTGAAAGGAAAAGAAACCGAAGCAGATAAATACCGGGATTATTTCGAATTCAGTAAACCACTGAAGAAATGTACCTCGCACCAGTTGCTCGCCATCCGTCGTGCCGAAGCCGAAGGTCTGCTGAAAGTCAGCATAAGTCCTGATGACGAGGAATGTGTAGAGCGTCTGGAACGCCGCTTTGTCCGTAGCAACAACGCTTGCGGAGAACAAGTGGCGGAGGCCGTACAGGATGCCTACAAACGCCTGTTGAAATCGTCCATCGAAACTGAGTTTGCCGCACAAAGCAAGGAGCAGGCCGATGAAGAAGCCATCCGGGTATTCGTCCAGAACCTGCGCCAGCTATTGCTCGCCTCCCCACTGGGACAAAAACGGGTAATGGGCATTGATCCGGGCTTCCGTACAGGATGCAAGGTAATATGCCTGGACGCACAAGGCAATCTGCTCCACAATGAGAACATCTATCCGCATGCTCCGGTGCACAAAACCGCAGAGGCTGTATCCAAAATACAAAAAATGGTGGAAGCTTATCAGATAGAAGCCATCGCCGTAGGCAACGGAACCGCAAGCCGTGAAACCGAAGAATTTCTGAAACACCAAACTTTCAGACAGGATATTCAGGTATTTGTGGTGAGCGAACAGGGTGCTTCGATTTATTCCGCATCCAAAATCGCCCGGGATGAGTTTCCCGAATACGATGTCACGGTACGTGGAGCCGTATCTATCGCCCGCCGCCTGATGGACCCATTGGCGGAATTAGTGAAAATAGATCCGAAGTCCATTGGCGTGGGACAATACCAGCATGATGTGGATCAGACGAAATTAAAAAAATCACTGGATCTGACCGTAGAAAGCTGCGTAAATCTGGTTGGTGTAAATCTGAATACGGCAAGTAGCCACCTGCTGACGTATATTTCCGGTCTAGGCCCTCAGCTGGCACAAAACATCGTGAACTACCGTGCGGAAAACGGTGCATTTACCTCCCGCAAGCAACTGATGAAAGTACCGCGTATGGGAGCCAAAGCATTTGAGCAATGCGCCGGTTTCCTTCGTATTCCACAGGCTGAAAACCCCTTGGATAATACGGCCGTACACCCTGAGAGTTATTGCATCGTAGAGCAGATGGCAAAAGACCTGGGATGCAGCGTAGCAGAACTTATCGCCAGCAAGGAGCTCCGCCTGAAAATAAAACCGGAGAAATACCTCACTCCTACCGTGGGTATGCCGACACTGAAAGATATTCTGCAAGAATTGGAAAAACCCGGACGTGACCCGAGAGGTCCGATAAAGATTTTCGAGTTCGACAAGAATGTACGCACCATCAACGACCTGCACGAAGGTATGGAACTCCCCGGCATCGTAGGCAATATCACCAACTTTGGCGCATTTGTCGACATAGGTATCAAAGAGAATGGTCTGATCCATCTTTCGCAGCTGGCCGACCGTTTCGTTTCAGACCCGAATGAGATTGTCTCTATTCACCAGCATGTCCGGGTCAGGGTGCTGAGTGTGGATATGGATCGCAAGCGGATTGCCTTGAAGCTGATTTCAGAATAATCACAATAACAATAATCATCAACGCGGTGCACAGGATGGAACCTTCGAAACCGAATGCACCGCCGTTGATGATATTCTCTTCCGGTAATTCTAAAGACAATAAAGTACCGCCTAATCGTCCTCCGCTTACTTCGAAACCAAGAATCGGACCTTGCAGCCAATTCCAGAAAAGATGAAGAGCGATAGGAAACCACAAATTACGCGTATATATGTAGGTAGAACCTATCATAATCCCCGCCAACAATATATTCAGAAAAGCGATCAGAGAAAAGTTGGGATTAAAAATATGCATCAGGGAAAACAATGCAGACGAAAGAAACAATGCCACAAAACGATTGACACCTGCGGTCAGCAAATGCCCCAGGACAAAACCGCGAAAGGCAATCTCTTCTGCAAGAGCAACCAGCAACATTAATATCCAAGACAGCAGAAAATCGTATGCGCTAAAGTGTACGGCAGCAATTTCAACTTCTCCCAACCCATATAATATTCCAAATCCGACAGCATAGATAGCCAAGGCAACGAATGTACCCCAAAAGATGTCTTTAGCCCGCCCTTTCAAGGATAAGCCCAAGTCTGTAATCGGAAGGTGGTCCCAATTCTTCAGCAGAACCCAGGCCGCCAGGAAAGTTCCCGCCAGAAAACTACTTTGCATGACAACTTCTTTCAAAATTCCATCTATCTTAAAAAAAGAGACCGCTTTGATGCAAACAGTTCCCAATACTCCGGCAAATCCCAGCATCAAAAGTATATAAACGATAACTTTTGCCGCAACAACCAGATAAATGACAAGTTTCGACTCTTGCGGGGCAATATTTATATCTTCGTTCATTGATTCCATATCCTTAGTTTCTATATGTTAATACCCCGGCAAAAATACCTATAAAATTAAAAATAGAAAGCAAATTCCTACAAAAAGCGTATATTTGTCTAAACATATCTATTACTGTCATGAAACTAAAACGAACATTAGCCACTATAATGCTGACTGCATGTACTTACGCAGCAATTGCCCAAAATGCAGGTACACCAGCTAATAATAAAACTTTTTTTGTAGCCAAGCCCGGCACTCTGGTATCCATGTTCACTGAGGATGAAGCCAACAGCGTCACCCATCTTACATTGACCGGAAAACTAAATGCCATTGACTTCAAACATCTGCGCGATGAATTCAAGAATCTGAAAGTGCTGGATATCTCCAACGCATCCATCAGTACATACGCAGGCAAAAGCGGCACTTACCCCAACCGTTTCTATATTTATCCGCCCAACTGTGTACCGGCTTATGCATTCTGCCAGCAGACCAGCGACAGTACTTTCACCGGAAAAGCAACTCTCCAGAAAATTATTCTTTCAGAGAAAATCAAAAACATAGAAGACGCGGCCTTCAAGGGTTGCGAAAATCTGAAAATATGCCAGTTGAGAAAAAAGACTGCTCCCAACCTATTACCGGCCGCTTTGGCGGATAGCATAACGGCCATTTTCGTTCCGTTGGGTAGCAGCGACTCCTACCGTGGCAAGAAGCATTGGGAAACCTTTGCCGTGATAGAGGGAGAACCTGTAGAAGCTTTCGTACAGGTAGGCTTAATGGGAAGTCTCGCCAGTGAATTAGTGGCTGCGGGCTTGCAACCGAAAGATGTGAATTTCCTGACCGTAGAAGGGAAACTGGACGAAGCTGACTTCACCGTAATACGTGATTATATGCCCAATCTTGTGGCTGTTGATCTGAGCAAAAGTAACACTACGGTTATTCCCGAATATACATTTACCCAGAAAAAATATCTGTTGCGCATCCAGCTTCCCAAAGGTTTGAAAAGTATCGGACAACGTGCATTCAGTGGATGCGGTCGCTTGTGCGGTACGCTTGAATTGCCAGCCGGAGTGACTGCCATCGAATATGGCGCGTTTATGGGATGTGACAACTTGCGTTATGTAGTAGCTACAGGAAACAAGATTACGACTTTGGGGGATAGCCTGTTCGGAGAGGACGGGAGGAATAAGCTGATTTATAAGTGACAAGCGATAAACTACGAGCTACGAGCTACAAGTACCTTTCGGCATTATAGCGCAGCAACTCGTAGCTTGTAGCTCGTCACTCGTAGCTTAATTGTACATTTTAGCTCTTAATTCCTTAATATGGTCAGAAGTGATGTATTCGTCATATTCCATCATCTTATCAATAATACCATTCGGAGTCAGCTCGATAATACGGTTGGCAACGGTCTGTATGAACTCGTGGTCATGAGAAGAGAAAAGGATATTGCCCTTATACGTCTTCAGGTTATTATTGAATGCCTGGATGGACTCCAAATCAAGATGATTGGTAGGAGTATCTAAAATCAGACAGTTGGCATTACGCAACTGCATACGGGCAATCATACAACGCATCTTTTCACCTCCCGACAGCACACTTGCTTTCTTCAAAACCTCTTCACCGGAAAACAGCATACGGCCCAGGAAGCTCTTCATATAAACTTCATTTCCTTCACCAAACTGGCTCAACCAGTCCACCAGATTCAGATCCGTATTGAAATACCGGGTATTATCCAGCGGCAAATATGCCGTAGTAATAGTGACACCCCAACTGAAAGTTCCTGCATCCGGCTTCATTTCTTCATTTATAATCTCAAACAATGAAGTCATGGCACGGGGATCGCGGGAAAGGAACACCACCTTATCCCCTTTCTCTATATTGAAGTTTACATCGCGGAAAAGCACAGTACCGTCTTCCAAAGTCTTGGTCAGTCCGGAAACTTCCAGAATCTGGTTACCCGGTTCACGCTCGGGAGTAAAGATAATGCCCGGATACTTACGCGAAGAAGGCTTGATTTCTTCCACATTCAGTTTCTCCAACATCTTCTTACGGCTGGTAGTCTGCTTGCTCTTCGCCACATTGGCACTGAAACGGCGAATAAATTCTTCCAACTCTTTCTTCTTCTCTTCTGCCTTAGCCTTCTGGTTCTGTTGCTGGCGGAGGGCTAACTGGCTTGATTCATACCAGAAACTATAGTTACCGGCAAACAGGTTAATCTTACCATAGTCGATGTCTACTGTGTGCGTGCAGACAGAGTCGAGGAAGTGACGGTCGTGACTCACAACCAACACCGTATGTTCAAAATTAGCCAGATAATCTTCCAGCCACATCACGGTTTCCATATCCAGGTCATTGGTAGGCTCATCCAGCAATAAGTTATCCGGATTACCAAACAAAGCCTGTGCCAGCATCACACGTACCTTCTCCTTACCGCTGAGGTCACCCATCAGCACATAATGCTTATCTTCTTTAATGCCCAGACCGCTCAACAAAGCCGCCGCATCGCTTTCTGCATTCCAACCGTCCAGTTCCGCAAATCTTTCTTCCAATTCGGAAACCTTCAAACCGTCCTCATCCGTGAAATCTTCTTTGGCATAAAGCACTTCGCGCTGTTTCATGATATCCCACAAAACAGTATGCCCCATCATCACGGTATCCATTACCGTAAGTGCATCCCACTTAAAGTGGTCCTGACTTAATACGGAGAGGCGTTCACCCGGACCTAACATAATAGAACCGGTCGTAGGGTCCAAATCACCGGATATAGCACGCAAGAAGGTAGATTTTCCGGCACCATTGGCACCGATAATACCATAGCAGTTTCCACTTGTAAACTTCAGGTTTACATCATTAAATAACACCCTTTTTCCAAACTGTACGGAAACATTAGAGACTGTAATCATTGATTTATTTACTATTTATCGATTTACAATTTATACGAATGAGTCGCTTTTTTATTCACCACAGGGTGCAAAGATAGGTATTTTTCCATGAATACTCGTAGAAATGCGCTGTCAATCTGACATAAAAGTATTACCTTTGCGGCGTTTTAGACAAATGTTGCCTATTTGGCAAAGTTTTTGTTAGTAGAGCGATATACTAACTTAAACCCTTGACAGCAATGAAAACAAATCCTTTTTATAAGTATAATAAGAATAGAAATATGGACCCGAAAGAAAAAGAAAACATCAACGAAGAAGAGTTAATGTCCGAAGCTGCTCAGGAAGAAGCCGCGGAGAATAATGAAGAAGTTCGTGAAGAAGAAACGCAGGAGGAAACTCCTCTGACAGAAGAAGAAAGACTTGCCAACGAGCTGGAAGAGGCTAACAAAACGATAGAAGACCAAAAAGATAAATATCTGCGCCTCTCCGCCGAGTTTGACAACTATCGCAAACGCACCATGAAGGAAAAGGCCGAGCTGATTCTGAACGGTGCCGAAAAAACCATCAGCAGCATTCTTCCTATTGTAGACGACTTCGAACGCGCCCTGAAAAACATGGAAACTGCCACAGACGTAGCAGCCGTGAAAGAAGGAGTGGAATTGATTTATAATAAGTTCATGTCTGTATTGGGACAGGACGGCGTGAAGGTGATTGAGACCAAAGACAAACCTCTTGACACCGATTTTCACGAAGCAATCGCCGTTATCCCTGCACCGGACAAATCCCTGAAAGGGAAAATCCTGGATTGCGTACAGACCGGCTACACGCTAAACGACAAAGTAATCCGCCATGCCAAAGTGGTGGTAGGAGAATAACATAATATATATGGAAAAAAGAGATTACTACGAAGTACTGGAAGTCGAAAAGACAGCATCGGTAGAAGAAATTAAGAAAGCCTACCGCAAAAAAGCCATTCAATATCATCCTGACAAGAACCCAGGTGACAAAGTGGCGGAAGAAAAATTCAAAGAAGCGGCAGAAGCCTACGATGTACTAAGCAATGCGGACAAGCGTGCCCGTTATGACCAGTTCGGTCATGCCGGAATGAGTGGTGCTGCCGGAAATGGTGGACCGTTCGGCGGTTTTAGCGGTGGCATGTCTATGGATGATATCTTCTCTATGTTCGGAGATATTTTCGGTGGACATGGCGGTGGCTTCGGAGGCGGATTCAGCGGTTTCGGAGGCGGAAGTTCACAACGCCCGCGTTTCCGCGGTTCGGATCTGCGCGTAAAAGTGAAACTGAATCTGAAAGAGATTTCTACCGGAGTAGAAAAGAAGTTCAAACTGAAAAAGTACGTTGCATGTGATCACTGTCACGGTTCAGGGGCTGAGGGTAACGGCGGTTCGGAAACCTGCTCGACCTGTAAAGGTAGCGGTACGGTAATCCGTAACCAACAGACAATTCTTGGCACGATGCAGACACGTACTACCTGTCCGACTTGTGGCGGTGAAGGCAAAATCATCAAGAATAAATGTAAAGTATGTGCCGGAGAAGGTATCGTTTACGGCGAAGAAGTGGTAAGCGTAAATATTCCTAAAGGCGTAATGGAAGGTATGCAGCTTTCTATGAGCGGAAAAGGAAATGCCGGAAAACACAACGGTGTTCCGGGCGACTTGCTAATTCTTGTAGAAGAGGAACAGGACAAAGATCTGATTCGCGACGAGAATGACTTGATTTACAACCTGCTTCTCAGCTTCCCGACAGCCGCTTTAGGCGGTGCAGTAGAAATACCAACCATTGACGGAAAGGTGAAGGTCAAGATCGAATCGGGTACACAGCCGGGTAAAGTGCTCCGCCTACGCGGAAAAGGTCTGCCAAGTGTAAACGGATACGGTACGGGAGATTTATTGGTAAATGTCAGCGTATATGTACCGGAAGCGCTTAACAAAGACGAGAAAAAAGCACTTGAAGAAATGGAAAGCTCGGATAACTTCAAGCCCAATATTTCGATTAAGGAAAAGATTTTCAAGAAGTTCAAGAGTTTGTTTGACTAAACTGACTTTAAACTGAAAATGGATTCATGTCTATACGGGTTTTGAATGAAGTGATGATTTATTTTTTAGACGCGGATGACGCAGATTTTTTATTTATTGATGTGACAGCGCAGCCTTTAAATCCGTCTCATCCGTGTCATCTGCGTCTAAGAGATTGAATACATAGGCTAAAATCATTTACCTCATTTCTTTTCCGTTTTAAACGATACTGTTTTTTTTATAATTGAAAGATTTTTTGCGTTATAAAAGAAAAAACGTCAAAACTAATCCCATTCATCTGGTAGCATAGTATAGTTTTACTATCTTTGCCGACACTTAATTCTATGAGTAGAATAGGTAACCTGATGATAATTGATATAACTGATGAGACTAAAAACAATTCTGCTAACTACAGTGGCTACAGGCACCTTGATGTGTGAACCTGTTATGGCATACGCTGTAGATTCCACACCCGATTCTATGGGATGGTTCCGAAAGAAAAAGAAGAGTGAACCAAACGACAGTGTTAAATCCAAAAACGAGTACGAGAAACTGACCGGAGACGGTAGCATCATTCACCGTGGTATGTTCAATGTGTACCAGAAAAAGAACGATTATTATTTTGAGGTACCGGTGGACTTACTGGGCAGGGATATGTTGGTAGTGAACAAGCTCCAACGCGTTCCTTCCGAACTGAACGAGGCCGGAGTGAACCGTGGTACGAATTATGAAAACCAAATGGTACGCTTCGAACAGGATAAGGCAACGAATAAGTTGCTTATCCGCCAAAGCCGCCCTCTCCCCCTCACTCCTGCCGGAGACGCAATCAGCCAGTCAGTACGTGACAACTACATCTCACCATTGATAGCCGGCTTCAAGATTGAGGCATTCAATAATGACTCTACGACGATGGTTATCAAGGTGAATGATATTTATGATGGAACAGAGACGAGTATCAACAACGTATTTACCAATATCAACCTGGGAACGTCTTCCATCAAAAACCTTTCACGTATCCTTTCCATCAAAGCATTCGAGAATAATGTGGTGGCCACGTCCGAGCTGACAACGAAAGTGACCGAAGGAACGACTTCCGTCTACGTAACCGTTGAAGTCAGTTCTTCACTGATGTTACTGCCGGAAACACCTATGACCGGTAGACTGGATAATGCCCGTGTAGGGTATTTTACCAATCCTTTGCTCAGTTACAGCGACGGACAACAACGGGTCAGCAAGCAACAGTTCATTACCCGCTGGCGTCTGGAGCCTAAACCGGAAGACCGCGAACGGTATCTGCGGGGCGAATTGGTGGAGCCGGCCAAGCCGATTGTATTTTATATAGAAAACTCTACTCCGTATCGTTGGCGCAAGTATATCAAACAAGGTATTGAAGACTGGCAGGTGGCATTTGAACGTGCCGGATTCAAGAATGCCATTATCGCCAAAGAAATCACCGACAGCATGACGGTAGATATGGATGATGTGAATTACTCCGTACTGACCTATGCAGCCTCCACCAAAGCAAACGCTATGGGGCCGTCTATTCTGGACCCCCGATCAGGGGAAATCCTGGAAGCGGACATTATGTGGTGGCACAATGTACTGAATATGCTTCAGGAATGGATCACCGTACAAACAGGTACTGTACGCCCGGAAGCCCGCGGCATCAAGCTGTCCGATGAACTGATGGGAGACGCCATGCGTTTTGTAGCCTGCCACGAAGTAGGTCACTCTTTAGGGTTACGCCACAATATGATGGGATCATGGGCATTCCCCACCGATTCCTTGCGCTCCAAGTCATTCACCGACCGGATGAATTCGACCTCTTCTTCCATCATGGATTATGCCCGTTTCAACTACGTGGCACAACCCGGTGACGGAATAACCGCTCTTTCACCGCATATCGGTCCTTACGATATCTTCGCCATCGAATACGGTTACCGTTGGTATGGAAAAGAAAATCCGGAAGAAGAAAAGGATTTACTTTATGATTTCCTGAGCCGCCATACCGACCGCCTGTATAAATACAGCGAAGCGCAGGATGTACGCGATGCCGTAGATCCCCGTGCACAGAACGAAGATCTGGGTGATGACGCCGTACGTTCTTCCCAATATGGTATTGCAAACCTGAAGCGGATCGTTCCCGAAATTATAAAATGGACGACGACCGGAGAAAAAGGACAGACTTATGAAGAAGCTTCCCGCTTATACTATGCCGTAATCAATCAATGGAATAATTATCTGTACCATGTACTCGCCAACATCGGTGGTATCTATATAGAAAATACAACTGTGGGTGACGGACAGAAGACTTATACTTTTGTAGAAAAAGAAAAGCAACAAGCTGCCCTGAAGTTCTTACTGGATGAAGTGCTGACTTATCCGAAGTGGTTATTCGACACAGAAGTAGGTGAATATACCTATCTGCTTCGTAACACTCCGCTGGGTGTTGTAGAAAATGCACCGACGCAGATATTGAAGAATGCCCAGTCCTATATCCTGTGGGATCTTTTATCCAACAACCGCCTGGTACGTATGCTTGAAAACGAAGCGGTAAATGGTAAAAAGGCTTTTACTGCCGTAGAACTGATGGATGGTTTACATCGTAGCATTTTTGCCACAACGGAACGGGGAGCATTGCCTGACGTCATGACACGCACCTTGCAGAAAAACTTCCTGGATGCCTTGATTACGGCCGCTGCCGAAAGCGAAGGAGTAAAAATCAACAAGAAGTTAATGGACAATCATTTCCTGCTGGATAACCAGTTACCGCTTTGCAGTTGTGATGAACATGCTCATCGCTCGTTGGATGCAGACCGGAGGGGTGCCCGCCGCGAATTGAATTTCTACGGCTCACAACTGAACCGCATCTCAGATGCCATTTCCGTGAAACGGGGCGAATTGTTGCGGATCAAGGATCTGCTTCAAAGCCGCCTGGGAATATCAGATGTGGCAACCAAATATCATTATAAAGACATGATTCTCCGTATCAACACGGCATTAGGGCTTTAAGTTAGCGCGCAAAGCACGCTAAAGGGTGATAAGGTGGTAATGTGATAAAGTACCACCCTATCACATTACCACTTTATCACACTATTAACTCGTTTTCAATTTAAGTATTAATTTTATTATTTTAACGGATGAAAAGACGCTTATCTGTCGCATTCCTATTACTAATAGGAACGTTCACGTACGCCCTTGCCGCAAACCGGCAGGTAGAGGGTGTAGTCATCTCTTCTGAGGATAATTTGCCTCTCATCGGCGCTTCTGTCTATGTGACAGCCGATGATTTGAAGAAAGTTGGGAATAATCAGTCCACCATTGGTGTCATTACTAATATTGACGGTCAATTTTCCATCTCCATTCCGGAGGGAGTTACCCGTTTTTATTGTAGTTATGTCGGCTATGATGTACTGGAAGTAAAGCTCGTACCGGGCAAGAATAAATATGACATCACCCTGCAACCTTCCGCCCACATGCTCGATGCGGTAGTTGTGACGGGATATCAGACTGTAGAACGCCGCAAGTTAACGGCCGCCGTATCGAAGATCGATATCTCGGACCAGATGATGGGTGCAACCAAGAGCATAGACCAGGCATTGGCCGGACAGATTGCCGGACTTTCCGTGAGCAACATTTCCGGTACTCCGGGCGCTCCTGCCAAAATCCGTATTCGCGGTACATCCTCTCTGAATGGTACGCAAGACCCTTTGTGGGTGCTGGACGGTATTCCATTGGAAGGAACGAACATTCCTAATATGGAAGTATTGAAAGACATCGATAACATAGGTCAAACCGCTATTGCCGGTCTGAATCCTGCCGACATCGATAATATCACCGTTCTGAAAGACGCTGCCGCAACTGCCATTTACGGTGCCCGTGCTGCCAATGGTGTAATCGTGATTACTACCAAGAAAGGTAAAGTGGGCAAACCGGTTATTAACTTCTCCACTAAACTGACCTATTCTCCGAAGTTGAATATAGACCGTTTGAACCTGTTGAACTCAGAAGAGAAGGTAGGTCTGGAACTTGACTTACTGGCAGCCGGCTATCCTTACAGGGAAACCAAAGGCGAGGTATACCGCATTATCTCCGGGTTGGGAGAACTCAGCAATTTCAAAGACGGAGGCTGGAACGCCTTGTCATCCAATGCTCAAAGCGCAATAAATAAACTGAAGGCAACAAACACAGACTGGAGTGATATTCTCTTCCGCGACGCATTCACACAAGAGTATAACCTGTCTCTTTCCGGTGGTAGTGAAAAGGCAACTTACTATACTTCTTTCGGATATATGAAAGAGAATGGTAACATTCCGAATGTATCTGCCGAACGTCTGAACTTAGTGATGAAGACCAGCTATAAAGTGAACAGCATTCTGAAAGTAGGTGCCTCTATGTTTGCCAACCGCCGTAAGAATTCAAGTTATCTGCCAGATTCGGATGGTTTAACCAATCCGATATTCTACTCTCGTCTGGCTAACCCTTACTTCACGCCATACAACGAAAACGGTAATTACAACTACGACATTGATGTGGAGAATGATGTGGATATGGACTTTGGATTCAACCCTTTTGAAGAACTAAAAAACACCACCAACGAAACCACTATCAATGGGCTCTCATCTATCTTTGATGCAGAGTTACGTTTTGACGACCGATTCAAGTTTACCACCCAGCTCGGTTTACAACTTGATAAAACATCCATCGAGAAGATTGCCGATGAAGAATCTTTTGCCATGCGTAAGGAAAAAAAGAATCACCGCAGCAATGGTGTAACTTACCTACCCGCGGGAGGATTCCATAAGGCCAACGAAAATTCATTGTCCCAACTCACCTGGAAAGCGATGGGAGAATATCGCGATACCTACAACGACATCCATGAGTTCGAAGCAATGGTAGGAACGGAAATCCGGAAGACATGGGAAGAAAAGCTATACAGTGCCGGTTATGGATTTGACCGGAAGACGCTGACAACAAAGCCGATCATCTTCCCGGAAGAGAGCCAGGCATTCAAGTTACATGAAAAGGGTCATGTGGAGAACGCATACGTGTCCGCTTTCTCAACCCTGTCTTATTCTTTATTGAACCGCTATACATTGGGAGGAAGTATCCGTTTCGATGGTTCCGACCTTTTCGGTGTAGACAAAAAGTACCGCTATCTGCCCTTATATTCAGTCAGTGGTTTGTGGCGTATTTCCCAAGAACCTTTTATGGCAAGTGCCAAATGGATAGATAATCTGGTAGTCCGTGCATCCTATGGTTTGCAGGGAAACATAGATAAAAACACCTCTCCTTTCCTTTTGGGAAATTACAGAATTGAGAATATCCTGCCAGGAGGTTCAGAAGATATGATTGACGTTTCCGGCGCACCGAACAAAAAACTGCGTTGGGAGAAAACCCATTCTGTAAATGCAGGATTTGATTTTGCTGTATTGAATCAGGCTATCAACCTGAGTGTAGACTACTACTACAGAAAAGGTGTAGATTTGATCGGAACCCAGATGTTACCTCTGGAAACAGGTTTCGAAATGCTGACCGTCAACTGGGCCAGCATGCGAAATCAAGGTGTCGAGGTCGCTCTCAGCACACGCAATGTCCACACCAAGAATTTTATGTGGACCACTAACTTCAACCTCGCATACAACAACAATAAGGTACTGAAAGAAGCACTGCGCGAAGATGCCTTGGAACCGGGACGTGAAGGTTATCCCGTAGGAGCCTTGTTTGCCTTGAAAACAGCCGGGCTGGATGAAGAAGGTTATCCGATGTTCCAGGACAAAGACGGAAAAGCCGTATCGGCCATGGAATTCTTTAAACTTCAGGAATGGGGATTCGGAGCAACTGACCTGACAGCCCGCGAGCGTCGTGAACTTTACACGTATGCCGGTACTGCTGACTGCCCTTATACAGGCGGTTTCAATAATACTTTCACCTACAAGGCTTTTGAACTGGGTGTCAACTTCAGCTTCGACTTCGGTGGAAAGGTACGCAGTCAACCCACCTACTCTATCGTTGATTTCGACAAAGGACGTAACACGAACCGTGATATCCTGAATCGTTGGACTCCGGAAAATACGGAAACGATCTTCCCGGTTCTGCTGAGTCAGAACGAACGTCTGGACGAATATATGTGGTATTCAAATCAGAATGAAATATACCGTAACCTGGATATTTGGATCAGAGACCTGAACTATGTGAGACTGCAAAATATTCGGCTGGGCTATACATTGCCTACTAACTTCAGCCGCATGTTGGGAATGACTTCCGCCACAGTTGCCATAGAAGGACGCAACTTATTGGTATTCGGCTCAAGCTACAAAAACTATCTCGATCCGGAAACCATGTCCAATGCTTATGCAACACCGGCTCCCAAGTCCGTGACCTTAAGCCTGAACCTGATTTTTTAATTTTATAGAGAGTAACAACAATGAGAAAGATATATATCATGTTATTGATGAGCAGTGTAGTATTGCTGACTGCTTGCGATATGTTGGATATCCAGCCTACGGGAAAAGTGATACCTCAGACCTTAGCTGAGTACAGAGCGCTGATTGCCACAGCTTATAAAAATGTTCCCGATGCCAGAGGACTCGCCTGCTTCCGTTCTGATGAACTGTATGTAAAAAATGATAGTTGGGAGCTGGACCGTTACGGAAAAATTGAGTGTTGGGATGACTTCAGCGCACCGGGACAGACTACTTCCTTTGAATGGAAGAACTTTTATAGTATCATGTTCACCGCAAACTATACCATAGAAGAACGGAATTCAATTAATGAAGGAAGCGAAGCGGACATCGACCAATTAATCGGTGAATGTTATCTGCTCCGTGCCTACATGCATTTCCTGTTGGTAAATCTCTACGGACAGCCTTATACCTGTCCGGGAGCGTTAGAAACGAAAGCAGTGCCACTGAAACTGAACAGCGATATCAACGAAATTCTGAAGAAAAATACAGTCGCACAGATTTACGAGGCTGTACTTTCGGATATCAATGATGCAGAAAAATTGATTAATAAGGAATCCTGGGAACAGAAGTTTTCTTATCGTTTCACAACCCTATCTGTAAAAGCTCTGCGCGCCCGTGTATATTTGTATATGGGGCAATGGGAGAATGCGTATAAAGCCGCCGAAGCTGTTCTTACCGGGAAAAATAGTCTGGAAGATTTCAATGACGAAGCCTTTATGCTGCCAAACCACTATCAGTCTGTAGAGAATATCACAGCCTTGGAACGCGGCATGAGCTCCAACTACACTCAGGCAGCGGTTCTGTCCGAAGCTTTAGCGTCTTCATACGGAGAAGGAGATTTGCGTCTGGATGCTTACTTCAAACCGACTGACAAGAACGGCTACCGTTTCAGCCAAAAGAGTGGAAAAGATGATTTCCGTTGTTCTTTCCGTGTAGGTGAAATGTATCTGAACTCAGCAGAAGCAGCTGCACAATCGGACAAACTCCCCCAGGCACGCATCCGTTTATTGGAGTTAATGGAGAAACGCTATACACCGGAAGCTTACGCAGCCAAAGCTACCGCCGTCAATGCAATGAATAAAGAAGCCTTGATACAAGAGATTCTGAATGAGCGTGCCCGTGAACTCGCTTTCGAAGGTCATCGTTGGTTCGACTTACGCCGTACAACCCGCCCACGCATCGAGAAAGTTCTCAAAGGAGGAACCTATGTGTTGGAACAGGATGACCAACGCTATACGATTCAGATTCCGAGAGAAGCGATTGCGGCGAATCCGGAGTTGTCTAATTAGCCAATCAGCCATTCATAAAATATAAAACCTCCTTTCTCAATCCCCATGACAAGATTAGAAAGGAGGTTTTTTCTAAGATACACACAATTTACTCCACAGGAGTAATTTTCACAAAAGAAACTCCGTGATAGGGAACCTGTGTCCGGAACTCCCCATTGTATTCCCCTAAATCTTTTTGCCGCCACAGATCGCGAACAGACACTTTGCCTGTAATTCCCAGTTGCTTGAGAGCTAATTCAAAATCATACGTCTTCATCTGGATAGCTTCAGCCTCATCCTGATCCCACAGGATAAAATAAGGATCTATCTGGAAGAATCCTACTGCATACGAGCCATCATATAGTTTCTTGTACCATATCTGCCCATTGTCAGTCAGCAATTTTGTGACCGGTGCTGCCAACGGGTCCTGATTCACAGCAATCACTTCATTATTTGTCAATAAACTCAATGTGAAATCATCTATATCGGACATATCACAACCGATCAATAACGGAGCGGAGAGAATGCACCATAGAGAGATATGAGAATATTGTTCATCAGGAGTCAGAGCCGATTCATGAACCTTCTCTCTCCAAGCCTTACCCAGTTTTCCTACCACCAGCATATCGGGATCATTATAGTTCCCCGGTGCAGTAGCCTGAGCACAAACATCCTGAAAACAACCAATGGCTGTCACAACATTCCATTCATCGGTAATGTCACGGGTGGTGCGCCACAGTTCACCTCCTGCTTCCCTTGCCCAGTTCCAGACATTTGGAGCACCATATCCCACACAATAGACAATATCCCGATCCACTTTATCCAATGCATCACGCATAACAATATAGGGTTCCCGGATTGTTTTCTCTTCAGAATCCTTCTGAACCGCATGATAACCGCAATGATCATATTTGAGATAATCTACTCCCCATCTGCCCCAAGTCCGTGCATCTATTTCCTCATGCTGATAACTGCCCAGATAATCACCACATGTTGTCGGTCCCGGTGAAGAATAAATACCGAATTTCAATCCCAAGGAATGAATATAATCAGCCAGGCCTTTAAAATCAGGGAATTTCTCATTAGAGAGCAGCTCTCCCTGCTTGGTGCGTTCGGCAGCTTCCCAGCCGTCATCAATGTTCACATACGTCCATCCGTATGCATGCAACTTTTCATTCATCATGCGGGCAGCCTCGCGCACTTTCTCATCATCTACAGAAAGTCCCCAGCAATTCCAACTGTTCCATCCCATCGGAGGAGTCAGAGCAATCCGGTCTCCTATTTTCAAGGTAATCTCTTTTTCGGCTACACCTTTTTCGTTCATGGCTTTCAGAAGCACTTTGAAATCTCCTCTAAGTTCGGTCTTTCCCGTAATAAAGCCGGTGGAAGTATCTAATTTCAGTCCGGCAGGGAGTCCTGACGCTTCAAAAGTCATTGGCCGGTTACCACTTGCCATAATCGTCATCAGGAACGGATTTCCCGGACGGGCACCATATACCAGAGGATTATTAATCCGTGGAGTTTCCGGAGCTTCCGGTGTCAGAATGTACTTCTCCTTAGCTACAGGCTTCGGCCAGGCAGGTATCGGGGTAATCTCTCCACGAGTCACAAACTTCACATTCAACCAGTCGGCATGGTCGTACATAATGCCATCGCCACATTCTTCCACCAATAGCAACACTTTATCAATGCCGGAGAGGTTGACATTGAACTCTTTTACGGGATCGCCCTTCTGCATCACACCGCTTTTCCAAAGTTCTTTTTTATCTCCGATTATCTTGAACTGCAATTTACCGGCATACAGGTTGTTATCATCGGCTCCAACCAAGCCACTCACTGAAACGGCTTTACCACCCAAATCATACAGCATACGGCTGATAGAATGAGCTCCGATCCCCCGTTCATACACAACACCATTTACCGTAAGCGGAGTCCATACCACAGACTGATTTATCTGCGGTATTCCCCAATCCTGCACAAAACAGGAATCCTTATAAACTTCATCCAACCAGAGTTCACGTTTCGGCCCGTTATTACAAGAGGAAACAAACCACAAGTTTGCCAAAAGAGCCAATGCGATAATTACTTTTGTTCCAAATTTCATAGTACTTTGCTTTTTATTTCAGGACCGGATTAATAAACAACTCATCTATATATACCTGTTGCGGAGCTTCAAAAGCCACCTTTACATAGCGTACATTTTCATCCAGTTGGTCAAACAATATGCTTTCAATCCAGGCATCATGCTTGTTGTTCGGAAAATAAGGGGCGTCTTTTATGGAAGACAGATTATACTCTTTACCGTCTATTGAAGTATACAGATATGTCTTCACCGGCATACCTATCTTTTCCGGATTATAATTCAGCATACGCAACATAGCTTTCTGAACACGGGTTTTCTTTTGCAGATCCACTACAAATTCATGATAGCCGGCCTCAAACTTCACCCAGCGGGCATCCTTACTGTCCTCTTCAGCAACCTTACCATCCAGTAACGGTTGCAAACCGGCCTTTCCAAGCATCATTTCCGGAGTCGCTCCATTGACCAATTTCTCCATAAAAGCCGCTTCCATCAGTTTCCAATATTCCTTTCCGTTCTTCCAGTCCATATAGTCAGTATACACTTTGTTCGACCAGACAGGTTGGCCCAGTTGGTACTTTGACTCAGGATTCTCAATGATACCGTAGAACATAAATGAAATGATCTTATCAACCCCCGCCGCAGATGCTGCAACCTGCTGGGACAGCAGCCTCGGATAAGCAGCCGGAATCAAGGCAGAAGTACGGTCATTGGTACCCTCTTCCCAAGTGAAAGTCTCACAATTTGCCCACATTTCAATATTCAGGCGGTTATGAATATCACGCAATCTCTGCCAGTTCTTCTTCAGACGGGGAAGTGTGAACTGATCGCGTACACACCCCACTTCATCCTGATAGGCAATGATATCCACTTTTAGTTTTTGCATTTGCTTCTCATATTCCGGATTATCAAATTCTGACAATCCGATTCCATAAGGAGAAATCATGGTTTTCTTGCCCGGAGCCAATTTTTTAGCCTTCTCTGATAAAGTATTTACCGACTGCACCGCATGCTCCGCAAAAATAGGACACAGACAATCTTCTACCGGTAAATACCAGCCATAAAAGGCCTTGTGGTTTTTATAAAGGGATGCCAACTCTTCCATAATCCGGAGTTGCCGTTCCTTAATTGCCGGATCAAGCAGATTATCATCCTGATCCTTTGCCCAGCCACTACTCATGAAAATCTTCATATTATGTTTGGCCGCTTCATCCAGAATAGCATCCACAGGACTTTTCTTATCCTTATTATACCACCAAGGCATTATTTGCGAAGGATAATAAGATTTTCCTTCATTGGCAACCTCCATTAATACCAGATATTCGATACCCATAGCCGACAATTCACGTACTTTAGCTTCCCACAATTTCGGGTCCATATTATCAAAGCTCTGAGGATTCGTATATTTATTACGTACATCCTTGTATGCCAGATTGATCCAGCTACCTGTAACAGGTTTCACACCCAAAGCCGACTCGGTGGTTTTCTCTTTTTTCTGCTTGCCGGAAGCGGCATTATCCGCACCCACCGTAGCTACCGGCAGCGTAACCAATAAAACTGACAGAGCAAATCCTATCATTTGAAATTTCTTCTTCATAGTACACATTTATAAATCTATAATTAATGCGAATCAGTATTTGATTCCTTAGTTAAAAATTAGAGTAATTAATGCGA